>Ga0209771_1000898_pt1 | contig 19448 bp, 12 predicted proteins | sample SaaInl59LU_5_DNA_FD_184639 | JGI IMG/M metagenome (GOLD analysis project Ga0209771, IMG submission 184639) | Marine microbial communities from expanding oxygen minimum zones in the Saanich Inlet - ESP_59LU_5_DNA (SPAdes) (version 2) | ecosystem: Environmental > Aquatic > Marine > Intertidal zone... | reverse complement strand
TTCCTGTCTTCTGTTCTTTTATTTTTACGTTTAGGTATGCAATCTGATCTACACAAGTCTGTCTTGATGATAGCGTTTCTGCTATTACCTGTTCCATACCATCTACTTTTTTAAGTCCTCTTGCGAGAGCTCTTATTGTATCAGACCATTGGCTTCTCTGTGCGGATAGCTTTTGATCTAATGCTTGAATCTTTTCTTTGCTCATATTAGTTATATTAGAACAGAGACTTTTTGTTTGGATTTGACCTAATAAACTTTGCAGCCTTTTGGCCTTTCTTTAGTTTAGGTTTATCCACAACAAATTTCTTACTCTGTAAGTTGAACTCTTCTACATCAAAACCAATAATTAACTTATTGCCTTTAAATCTCTCTGAGTCCTTCAGAAAGTCTTCTAAATTATCTTCTACCATATCAGTTATACATACCATAGATCTAATTCGCTTGTTGTAAAATAGTTTTCAATTTCTTTCCATGCATTGGATTTCTGTTCGAAACACACTTTAACAAGATCGTTAAGATCTTTTATATTATATGTATCTAACTTAAAATCTGTTAGAAATTTAGCCCACATGAATACAGGTCTACCTTTCTTTAATTTCTCTGCCATCTTCTTTTTACCAGTCTTATCGTTATCAAACATATAGCGTACTGTTGCCATCTCATCAAATTCATCTGTAGTCCTACCGGCAGTTGCTAGGGCTAAAGAGTTATGCATAAATTTAGCATCGATCGGTCCCTCGAATAGAGTGACTGGCTGTTGAAAATTAACTTGCATAATTCCAAATAGCGTTGATGCCTTTGCAAGCTTTGTTAGTTGATCAGGTGGTAGGTCGAGCGGTTTCTTCCACTCTTCATAGAGTTTAGGTAGATCATAAGTTAAATACCTAGATCCATAGCCCTTCATTCTTCTGGATTGAGCGCCGATAATCTTACCTTCCATGCCCATGTTTAAAATCCAAAGCCTATTACCTTTTTGGGAGAAAAGAAATTCATTCGCTTTATTATGTAATAGCCTCTCTTTTAATTGAAACCATATCCATTCTCCTGGTGTAATTTCTTTTGCGCCGAATATCTGTTTAAATTCAGCGACTGTTAATGCCAACTCTTGTACACTAGCAAGAGATGAGTTTTGTAATACTTGTTCTTGGCTAACTTGAGACTTGTTTGCTTTTATATAGTCTATAATAGTAAACGAGTCACTTGAATCAGGCATCTTTATCTGATGGTCTTTTAATAGTCCATATAGATTTGTATGCTCAGAACAATTGTAACAATGATACTGAAGAGTGTCCCAATACATGTTGCCACGTTTCTTTGTGTCATCTTCATGGGAGTCACCACAATAAGGACACGCCAGGGTTATTCGCCCTGGCATGTCTTTAAGTAGTTGCTTGTTTGGAGTAGAATGTGCTTCAACACATACTTGTTTCAGTGCCTTCTTTATTCTGCTCTTAAGCTCCTCAGTTAATTGTATGTTATTAGAGGTTGAGGTCATTCAAGAAAGAATCTAAATCATCGTCAGTATTCGCTTTTGCTGGCTCCGTTGCTGTTGCAGCTGCTGCCACTGGGGCTGGGGCTGCTGCTACTGGTTGAGCTACTGGTTTTGTTGCCGCTTTCGATGCAGGTGTTGATGTAACCTCTGAAATCGATTCGCCTGGATTTAGATACATTCTAAGAACGTTATTTACAAAAGAACGAGTATCTTCGTCCCATGCTTTATAGTCATAGCCTGCAAGTGATGGAGCTGATTCCAATTCCTCTTTAATACTTGCCATAGTCTCTTTAGATCTTTCTGCTGGAGCATCGCCCATTAAGATTGCAGATTTGCTTGAAGAGAATTTAGACTTGTCGTAGTTGTTATATTCACCTTGTCTTGTAATAACAAGCTCAAAGTTCTTACCTTCGAATAAATCGAATACTTGTGTTGGCTCACCAAAGTCTGGCTTCAACTCAGAATCGATTTTCTCTTTAATCTTATATCCAAATTTGAATACTTTGTAAGTTCCTTCCATTTCTGGATTTTGTGGATCCTTAACGATCTTGATTAAAGAATAGTACTGTTGACGTCTCTTTAATTTCTCTGATGACTTACGGTCTACTGCAGAATCTGATTTTCTTAATTTCCAGAATACATCTGCAATTGGACAGTGTTCACCAATTGTTTGAGGAGAGTCTACTAATTTACCATCTCCATTAGAGTTAGTTAACCAGTGTACATACTTTTGGATCAGAGATTTTCTTGGGTTCTCTGGGTTTGGTACAAAACGAATTAATGCTTTGTAAGTGCCGTCTTTACCGTCGTCGGCTGTAGGTTTGTAAATCTCGTTTACGGTTGTTCTTTCAGGCTGGTGTGTTTCCACATCTTCCACGCCTAAGTTAAAAATGTCAAATGAATCGCTCATAATTTTCTTTTAGTTGTTTAAAATTGTTTAATAATGAAATACTTTAATGTCTTTCAGTTCCTTATAGTTGTATAATAATCAATAGTTTCAGCTTAATGTAACTTATTTGTTCGGAGCGCCAATCCCTACTAACTCATGACCTGGTTGTACCGAAATACTTCCTTGCCCATTAGTTATGTAAGGGTGTGCATACGAACATAATAAAACGGATCCTCCTGCTGAGATTGAATGCCCAGCCGATAAACCGTCGCTGCATGCAGTATATTGAATGTCTAATCTTTCATCTTTCAATGTATTAGTTATTTTAAATACTTCACACTGCATAATTACACTTTGCTAATTGTATTAAAAGTTAGTATCGCACCGCTTGGTTCCTTCCATCTATTATCCTCTAGCTTAATCAGCCCTGATTTGCGGAGTAACGCCTCACGGTCTTGAGCCGTGATCTGGTTAAAATCCACCATTTGTTTTAGGATTCCTTGTAGACGAAGGTATTCTGCAGTAATCAACATATCAATTAATTGGTTTGTTTATTATACTTATTATATATCTTAATTTGATTTTGTTTCTAGATATTATGTTAATAACTTTGTTTCAAAATAATTGCCGAAATATTTTTTTATGTCAATTAAAATTCGTATATTAGTACTGTAATTAAAAACTAATAAACATGAGTAATCCACACTACGAACACCAATTAAAATTAGACGCTATGAAAAAACACGTTAAATTATCATCAAGAAATAAAGACCTTCTTTTAATGGGGGCTAAGGCTACTGGAAGCTTTCTAGAAGGTTATTATTATATAGAGGAAAGTTTATACATCGATGAGGCTAACTCGCTCCATTCGTTCTGTACATGGATTGATGACATCATCGGTGGCGCAGGTCCAGTTAATATTGATATGTTATGGCTAGGGTTTAAATACCCTGAAGTAGACAGATACTCTAGAGCATGTGTAGAGATCAAGAAAAGAATGGATGAAATTAAAGCTTATTGTTAACCAGAATATGGCTTTTCTTAGTTAATTAAAAAAAGATTGTAGATTTGTTGAACCTTTTTGAAACCTTTTCTCCATAGTCGCATATAAGTTATGTCTTTAACGCCAAAGGAAGATAAGTACCATTCCAGGGCTGGAGGCAGAGACTAGGCTGAAGGCAGAGATTAGGACAGTTTTGGAGTCCCGCGGTTGAAGCAGAGACTTGGTTAGTCTGGCAAATTTTCCCCAAGTTGCTGAAGCAAATAATGATTAAGGAACCAAGCATCGACTAGATCATCAAATGGTTTTGGAACCTTCTTAACCTCATCACCTATTTCATTTACACAATAATTAAATAAAGAAGTCTTAGCTAACTCTGGACTCTCTACTATATTATTTAAAAAGGCTACCCAAAGTGCTAACTTGTTCATGTTACCTTTACCTGCATGTTTCTTAATAGTTGTGGGTGCAACGGTCAGTAAATTTTTGACCTCGAGTTGGCATATCATTTGTTCTTTTAGGATTGCAGCTCCTGCTGCCATGTCAATCATATTATTAGTTCCCATCTTAGAACCATACGACGTACCCTCAAATGCTATGTGATAATCTTGTTTGCTGTTTGTTATGCTTATGATTAGATTAATAATATCATCCGCTGTTTTGATGTACCTCTTAATCTTTGCAAATTCGTTTTTAGAGTAATCCCCAACTGTTAAATGCCAATCGGGTTGGTGTACAAGAGTAACGTCTTTAAATAGACTTATTTCTTCTTGTCTCTTTTGTTCGGCTTTTGTTCCTGAACCAGCTTTAATATAGGAGATAAAGTGGTATTCATTCGTGTCAGACTGCCAAACACAGATACCAGGGGAATTAAGCGAGAAGTCAACTGTAACTAGATTCAATTTAGAAACGTTTACCCATAGCAGCACCTAAAGCAGCACCGACTAATCTGGAGGTTAATAAATCGTAAAAGATACCTTGTTGAATACCAAGAACTTTGGCAATCATTTTACCAATACCTTTACCTAATGCAAAACCGGTTAAACCACCGATAATAGAACCTAGAATTCCTTCTTCTACTAGATCTTCTTCTAATCTATCTAAATCAAAAGAACCTGTTTCTTCATTAAGATATTGTTGCACAAATTGTTCTAAAGCGTGGTCCACCTTTTCTTCTAATTCTTTGGTCCACTCTGATTGTAAGCCTTCTTGTAAAAGTAGCATATCAGTATCTGTTAGTTGTTGTTCAACTAGGTACGTGTTAAATGTTTTAATATCTCTCATGATTTATATATCAGTCTATTTCTAATCTTAAATCTAGCTTATTGTAAAAGAACGTACACTCAAACGTATTAAAGTCTGCAACATTCTCTGCCATATTTAAGTTTAACTCATTTATAGAGTTCATTATTATTTTATTAAATTCCATATAGGCTACCGAACTTCCTTCTGCATCTAAAATTCTTAGGGTCATTGGTTCTATATAAGGCTCTTTAGTAGATCTAGCATAGTAGTATAAAAGAGTATCTTGCATAATCCAATAATTAATAAAGCCATCTAATAACTGCATAGTTACCGTGAACTCTCTAGTAATTGTATTCTGTATTGGAACAGCACCTCTATGATACCTTGTAGTCCCATCATTGTCTGCTTGTGTAATTGGATCAAACGCAATACCTGGGATATTAATACCTTGAATAGAATAATTAATTACATCAACAGGCTCTGCTAATAAGTTACCTGGAGTTTTATTTAAATACGCCTTATACTTATCTGCAACCTCTTGTGGAATAAACTTCCTAGGAAATCTAAAGTCAAAAGAATTATTTCTACTATTTAATATCATTAGTTAATTGTAAATTTACCTTTAGTAACCATAGTCTCGTCCTGCCCATTATCAATACTAATATAAAATGAGTTAGATCGCATACCTCTAATAGAGTTAGCATTTTGTTCATTAATCTTAAACAAGACTTCTCCTTGTGACATATCAATATCTTTATTGTATACGTGGTTAAATCTTAATTTAGTTTTACCATCATTAAAGGTTAAAACTACAAGTTCTGCATTTTCAAATGAGATATATTCAAAATCATCACCTCTCTTTTTTGCAATTACAAACTTAACGTATGTTGCAAATGGAGGTATTGTGATAGTTAAATCTCCCTCATTTACAAATGTACCAGTTTCTAATTCTTCAACGTTTGCTAACATTTCATTAACGCCGCGTCCACCATATCCAGAGCCAGAACCAGATCCGGATCCAAGACTAGTTAAATCAACTCTAGTACTAGATGCAACCACATTATATCTCTCAATAAACGTAGGTACATATTTTATAGTTCTAGGTAAGTTATCTGTAATAAATCCAGAAATTGTTTTATTAGAAGTTAAACTAGGTAATACATTGTAAACCTCTGTTAATATATTTGGGCTATCAATTTTAAGTGCCTGTAGTCTCTTACCATATCTAGCAGCTTGATTTACAGTTAATGAAGCCTTCTTTGTGATTTGAGTATTATCTGTTTGATTGTATATCCTCATAGTCACATCAATTGAAAAACTTACAGCAACACTTCCGTTTTGAATTACTGGTCTAAAAGTAACCGGAGTGCTAAAGTCTTCATATTGTGTAAATGTATTTTGAGTAGTCTTAACAAACGAAGTACCTATTTGTTCAAAAACATCTACATCAAAAATAACTATTATGTCATCAGACGATGTTTGTATTCTATTTAAAATATGTCCCTCAAATCCTGCAATAGAATTATCTTTCTCTCCGTAAATTTTAAAGTAGTCTCCATCATTTGCATCTTCTACTACAACAGTAAAATCTACAAACTCATCTTCTCTTGCAACACTAAATCTATTTTCTTCTCCAGTATAAACATAATCATATCCACCTATAGTTTCTAATCGATCTAGAAGCTTGAAGTTAATTCCATAATTAGAATATGGATTTATGTCACTTGTATTAAGTGTGCCATCTCCATAAAATCTATCTAAGAATTCTTGGTTTTGACCTACTAGACTTGGGATCTTAATATTAATATACTTAGACCAAAGAGTTTCTCCTAAAATAAATGGCTTAGGATTTGAAAGCTCATAATTACTTTGATTTAAATAAACTATTTGTGTTAAAAAGTTTTTAATCCTAGTTGTTCTTTCAACATCTACTTCAAACAAGAACCCTTCATACCCTCTAGCTGCAAAGCTAAAACCAGACCTTAAGTGTAATCTTACAGTATCATATAGAATATAGTTTATATTAGCAGTAGCATCGGTTTGGTAATTTAACAAATCATCTTCTCTACCTCCAGTCCATTCTAGTGAATTGTTAATAAAATTTTGTTGTTCATAATTACCAGTTGAATCATACCCTAATAGAGCATATTTAGTTTTATCACCACCTGGTACATTTACAGCATGGTATCTACCAATAGTCTGGTTAATATCATTACCTGTTTCTTCATCTGGTGTTGCGAATAGAGGATTAGCTCTAGTATCGACAACGGCTACACCACCAATTAAACCTTCATAAGAATAGTTTACTTTCCCATTCATAACCGGAGTATACTCAGCTATATTAGTTATTGCAGAGTAAGAATAAACACCTAAGTTACCACTAATTTGAAATAATTCAGGTTGAGGTAAAGCATTTAAATCAAACTTGTAAGTCTTACCATTCTGCATTAATAAAGTTCTAGCCGCGAAGTTTTCAACAGCAAGATACCCTGACATAACAGTAACATCAAAGTTAACTACCGCGCTACCTAATTCAGAAATCAAGTGCCTAGTACTAAATGGATCACCTTTTACAGTGTCCAAGAATTTAACCTCGCTACCATTATCATCAACCTCAATGCGATATTTCTCTTGATCGCCTTGGTCGTGGTATATAAACTCAAGTAGTATGTCTCGGTCTATTCTAAAATATCTTGAAGATTCAGCCATGTTTTAAAATTGTAAAAATTTAGGTGACCAGTAAAGGCCTACTCCAATTGAAGGGCCTGTGCTAATTACCTGGTTATTGTTTAAGTTAATACCATATCCAACACCAAAACCAACCATCCATCTAGATTTCTTTTGGTCTCTCATATTTAATCTGCTATTAACTAAATTTATATTTTCTATATCTTTTATCTCTAATCCAGGGTAGCTAGTAGATAACTTTAATCTATCAGCTCCGTCTATATTTTCAATTGCAGCCATTAAGCTTAGAGTTTGTGTTAATTCAAACTTAGTTTCTAATACTTTAAATTTTTCAAATTCATATTTAAATGTTGAAAACCCTGTTAGTTTTCTAGAGTTACCATCACCGAAATCTTCAGCAGATGTAAAAGTAACTTTAGTAGTTGTCGTGTCAATAGTCTCAGTTGTAGTAGTTACATCTAGGCTATCTTTAATTTCTAGGTTAGCAGATATTAATGAGTTAACTTCTTTTAAATCATCATTAAGCGCTAACGCTTTTTTATACTTGTTAGTCAACTTAGCTTGGCTAGATTCTAGGTTTGATAAATCAAACTCATAAGATCTAATCTGAGCAAGTTGATCTCCGTTATCATTTCTTAGTATTGTAACAGAGTCCTGAGCAGCCTTAAAGTTATTAAGTTGTCTACCAGCATCTTCTTGTGCTAATTTTACATCTTGTTTTAAGTTCTCAATACTATTACATTGTCTAAGAAATAATAAACATAAAAGAACTCCGGCAATGAACATCACCAGAGACTTATTCGAAAGTATATTTTTTATTTTGTCTTTCATAATTTTTTATTTTAGCGAGTTGCTCCACTTCCACTTCCACTTCCACTGCTAACTGAACCAGATCCTGAACTAGATCCTGAACTAGATCCTGAACCAGATCCTGTGCTAGATCCTGAACCAGATCCTGTGCTAGATCCTGAACCAGATCCTGTGCTAGATCCTGAACCAGATCCTGAACCAGATCCTGAACCACTAGTTGCCTGTGTTGTAGCTGCAGTTGCATTAGTTATATAGCTTGAACAGTCTACACCAGGCTGGTTAGTAGGTCCATTCAAGTCAAATACATAACCTATTTTATCAGCACCCCATCCAGCATCTGGAGTTCTCCAACTCACTTGGCTTGTAGCCGTTAGCTTCGCGTTGTTTACGTAAGGATTTGTATTTCCAGCAATCATTTTAGTTAAGAAATCTGATTGAGTTCCATTGTAATTTACTGTGTAAGTTCCTCCGGTGCTATTACATGCTAGTGACGCATTAAATGCAGGGGCAAACGTTGCGAATGCCGGCCATGATGTATCATTAATATTTCTAGTTACACTTAAACTGCCTGTTGCATTACCGGCAGAATCAGTTGCTAATAGAGTAGCTATTAAAGTTTCTCTATCATTTGCTGCTACAGCTTCTAATACCACATCATTTGTTATGTCAATTGATCCGGATCCTGTATTACCGTTTATTGTAATCGATAATCCATTACCCACTCCTGAGCCAGCTCCTGAGCTATCGCCGGTATAATCATTTGGACTTGCACTTCCTGTCAGGTTTACCCATACTGTAGTTCCATCTACTATATCAGTCGTTCCAACTGTATATACGATTGTAGTTCCTTCGTCTACATTTGTATCACCAGGTGATGCAGTTAATGAATTATATACAGGCACGGGAGCCTGTGTTGTTGTTGTAGGATTATTTAATGTAAAATCAATTCGATCTGTACAACCAATAATCTCTCCATTAGGCTTTGTGCCCATATCATCAATAATAGCGTAATACTCTCCTGCAGCTAATGCAAAAGGATTTGAAGGTAAACCATCAGGTTTCAAATACACATTAAAATCATAGTTTCCAGAACCGCCCGATGCTGTCATTACATAACTACCATCTGCTCCACCGTATTCGCTAGGATTATTTTTCTCAATTTCTATTGCAGTAAAGTTTGCACAATATGTACAACTTCCATCGTCACTCGCAGCGTTAGGATCGTAGTTATCAGCATTAGCGTCTGTACAGCCTGCGCCGTAAGATGGGTCTGCCACTTGTGTTATACTTAAAGTAGCTGTTGCAGTTGCATCATTAGGATGTTTTATCACTATATTACCAAACCTAGCACCTGCACCGTTTGCTTCTACTATAAAATTAAGCTCTGGGCTAAACGTGGTTTGGTCTTGGAAACTACTAATTGTAATCCAACTTGGTTTTGTAACGTTACCACTACTTATTATTAAACCATCAATAGGCCCTGTAGAGTAAGATATTTCTCCGATACCGCCGTTCCATGATACATTATTAAATTGAGTTGTATCTCCTACATACTGAATAGTATATGCGTCCGGTTCTGCTGTTGTAGTTGCTAATGTCGTTGTCGTAGTTGCTAATGTCGTTGTTGCAGATCCATTCCAAATAGCTCCTTCGTCATCTAACTCTAAATCTCCGCCAGGTACGATTTCAATAGTTTGATTTATTAAACCACCGTATTGGTTAAGGTTTAAATCTGCAGGATCTTCTACAATATCAACCGTTCCACTTACAACACCGCCAGATCCACAAGGTGATGTACAGAATTCTTTCCATGATACATTGCCATTTGAATCTTTTACTGCTCCCCAGAAAGTATCTCCATAATATCTAATCTCTCCACCCTTTAATGTGGTAACGTCTACTGAAGTACCAGGTAATCTAAATACATTATCTGAACTATCATCGAAACCTACATTAGATTTAAACGTATACCTGTCTAAGTTTACAAAATATTCAATTATTTCTGCAGGAACTGTATTTAAATTAGCACCATAAGTCTCTGCTAATGTATATCTAGTCCAATCAACAGAACCATCTGTTTGCTCAGAAGTACTAAGGGTAATAGAAATATTATTATCTGTATTTCCTCTTTTACCATGCCAGTAAGACACTAATTCAGAAGATGCAAGATTTCCACCGACTGCATGTTTACCAATTGTTAAAGTAGCTGCTGATAATAGTTGCCCATCAAAGTTATTTACCTCATCAAATTCTTGATCTCCTAAAAATATTACCGGGTGGTAATTGTCATTAGATAGTTTAGGCTTAAGTATTACATATTCATTAACGTTACCACCGCTAGCGTTAATAGGAATTACCTTCCATCTAGATGTAGTTGCTCCAGTTTCACCTTGAGGTCCTATATCACCTTTTTGTCCCTTTTGTCCAGTCTGCCCAACTGATCCTTGTACGCCTTCGGCGCCTTTTTGTCCAGTTGGTCCACCACCATTTGCTAGAATTTGATCAAAGTTATAGTTGACCTTTTCCCACTTAATCTGGTTAGAGTCACTAGGGTGTAGTATTTCTTGAATATTGATGGCCATGCCTTACGACGTTATTTTTACCATAGGTCTAATTCTATAAGAATAACCTAATCTTTTATTATATATCAACCTAAAATTAAGGGGCTTTTGCTCGTGCGATGAAAAAGCGAAGTTTTGATCTGAAACATAGTTGTTGTTATCTAAATTATCAATTGATTCTACGATCTCTAAACTAGAATCACCACCTTTAAATCTTTGAGTATAAAGTTTTATTTGATTAATACTAAATACATTAATTAGATTTTTGCTAATATAAAGTTGAGCATCGTCCGTTAATGTTGTTTTATCAGCAGCTGAATTTATAGCTAATACATATTTTTCAATCGTATTTAAAACACCTTCGCTGCTTAATTTTTTATTAATTGTAAAGTCTATATAAAAGTCCATTACAACTCTATTCTTATCCTCAAATAACACAACATCAGTGCTATTTGTAGAATTAGCTAGAATACTATCTAGCTCCTCTTCTGTTTTCACTCGGTCAACTTCGAAGTTTAACATAGTGTAACTATCCTTAATCTTCATAATAGTTGAAGCTAAATAAGATCTTTCTTCTTTAGTTTCAAAAGTACCAGGTACATCTTCATTAATACCACCTGATAAAGATCTTGTATAATAGTTTTTATCCCATGATGATTTAAATACATTTACATCTTTCTTGTCAATAGCAATCTCTCCAATTAATGGATATAGAGGCGGCTTATCTGAAGACACTGATAGTTTAATAACACCACTTGATTTAAATTCATTTACCTTTCTATAAAAATGATTTTTAATATAACCCCACTCAGAGTCATGTGTTCCACCATCGAATATAAATCCTAGATTAAATGCAACACCACATCTATTATATCTTCTATAATAATCTTTAGCTAATTGAATCTCTTTTGTATTAGTTAAAGAATGTTTATACATTTGTTCTTCTAATTCTAACTCAATGATATTTGATGTATTCTGAAGAGTATTAGTTTTCATGTGTGCATATACATCTGTAAATGTTACAACCGGAGTCGTATCAACTGTATATCCACCATTATGTCTAATTAAGAACGGATAATAAGTTCTAGTCAGTCCTAAGTTATAGCCAATATTACCAGAAGATAATTTAAACGATTCGGGCTTATCATCATCAACATCAGTATCTAACTCTGCCTTTTTAATAAACTCAACACCATCTTCTAATAAGATAATGAATTTGTTTAAACCAATACTACCATCTAATTCTATAGTAGAATATTTAACATTATCAGGGTTTCTTAATAGCATTTCTGACATATTTTGAGCACCTAAAGATTCTAAAATAAATTTATATGCATTAATCCCACCGCCTTTGTAAAGATATTTAGCATTATATTGTAAATACCCTGGAAGATTTCCTAAGTCTGTAGGTATTCCAGTTCCATTTGTAATATCAAGCGGTTGCTCGCTTAAAGTAATTTGAGTTTGACTCTCTACGTTAGAAATATTTAACTGTATCTTTTGAAGACCAAATGCGGTATTAATATCTACGATAATCTCACCAAACTCATCATCGTCATTCTTGTTAATTTGTTCTAAGAATTGAGGCACTCCACCGTCCGCATGCGTTAACCCGTTTACAACTAGGTAATCAGCTCCATTTGGATCTGAGAAGTTAGCACCTGTTAAATCTAAATAACCATCGACTTTAACGTCAGAATATTTAAATGTACCCTCCTCGTTGTTCCAAACTAAAGAGTGGTTTAATTCGTACAATAACTTTCTAGTTAAAGTTTGATCTGCCCATAAATCATCAATATTTAATGAAATAAAGAATACAACATATTTAAACTTCTTATTTTGTATTACTTCATAGTCAATATTATTTGAGTCTTGAGATGTTTTTACATTTAATACAGTACTAAATCTATATCCATTAAATTCAGGTGAATTAACAAAATCAACCGGACTTGCAGATGTAAATTCTTTTCTATTTTTAAATATTACTTTTAGACCCTTGAATATTGTATCAGCAAACGCAGTATCATTACCACCATTTACTAGTGTATATTTTTTCTGTCTATTAGTTTTTACGAAAGTCTTATATTTGTTATCACTTTTAGTCTCAAATCCTTCAGTAATAAAGAACCTATCAAAATAATCATAATTAACATCCTTAAACATAGTAGGCGTCATTTCAACACCTTCCATAAAGTTAAGGTAACTAAACGACTCGTTTAATCTATATTCAGGGTTAACATAATCACCTAGGTTATCTTTAAGATACTTAGGCATGTTGTTAATATAAAACCATTCATGTGTCATTCCTAATCTATCTCTACCTGCAACAGAAAGATCTGATGCAAAGTTAGATCTACCAAACGCCTCGTTAGCATTTAGGTAATATGGTTGTTCACGAACCGTTACTGTATCTTTTAATACCCATTTATTAATAGAAGGTATTACTCTAGATTTAATAGCGTATTCTTTTAAGTAGTTTTCTTGTAATCTATCGTACTCGCTTAACACTTGTTCTTCGCTAAACTCATCAGTTCTTTCTTCTGCCAATACATCACTTAATCCTGTAAAGTAACTCACCGGGGCCTTTATATAATCTGAGCTACTTCTATCACCAAATGGATATACATCACTCCTATTGTCTATTTCAGGTTCATAGTTAATATTACTAGCTACTTCCCATTGTAATTCTTTTAGGTCCGAGTTTGATTTATCATAGAAATCAAAATTCAAATCATGTATATCAAACGCTGAGAATAAACCTAATCTTACTAGGTTATCCGCAAAGACATTTACCTCTCCGTTTTCTAAAGTATTAGTTTTCTCTAAAATTAACTTTTTATATGTTAACGGCAATCTCTCAATATCATCTACAATATCAATTACTTTATTGTAAACACCATTCGAGCTAGTTTCTAAATAATCATTAACATTAATGTCAGCTACTGAATCGAGAGTTGCTAAAACAGACTTCCCTCCGGAGTTACCACCATTAAAGAAATATATTTTACTAAATCTAAATACATTAGAAGTACTGCCGGTAAGCTGTAATCTAAGTCTATTGTTTGTAGTATATTCAATCTCGTTATTACTATCAATAGTTACCCAATCATTTGCGTTATCGTTAGGTACCGCAATCCCTGACTGCATAAGTCTATATCCTACTACATCGTTTTTAATATAAAGATGATCTGCTCCGTCGTATGTTAATGCTGTAAAACCATTATCTATAGAGTTAATAGATTTTACTAGAGCTGTTGCAACCTCAGCATTCGTACCTTGTGATGAAAATGCAGTTGTATTAAAATGGCCAGGCAATAAAGCATCTGAACCAAAGAACATATTATTAGCTAAGTCATAAGGTATTTGAGTGTATTCAACTCTAGCGATAGAAACATTAGAACCACTTGGAACTATGTTTGGATTAATAGGGTTAAGAGTAACTCTGTTTTCATATATTAAAATATCATTGCCACTAGCCTTTATAGTTAGATTATCGCCTTCAAAATTATTATCAGCAATAAAGTCAGCAACTGTATCTTCCATTGTGCTCTTTAACTCTAAATTAAAGGTAGTAGGTACATTTTCCCAAATACCAAGAGTTGAATCAAATACACTAGTAGTAAGTGTCAAAGAGTATGTGTCTCCTGGATTATATCTTACAAATTTTAATCTGTAATCTTGTTCCTTAGAAGGGAATATTGCAATCCTATCATTGTTCGCAGGGTTGCCATTAATTGTAAGCTTTACAAAGTCGCTACCTGCTAATTCGTTTTTAACTATATCAATTGATTTTCCAACTGGAGCTAATTTAATTTCATTAGATATTAAATTCTGAGAATCTTCTACCTTTACCTCCATGTTTAATGTATCATAATATGACCCTGAAATTTTATAGAAATTATCAGAGATATGTGCATATCCTAAAGTAGGAGTAGATGACATTAATTTAACTGGTGGTATTGCTGATGTAGGATCTTCATTAATATATGAATTTAAAGTTTTAAACTTAAGCAATCCATTTGCTGAAGATTCTAAAGAACCATAACCAGAATCTATATCATCTACATATAATCCAAAATATCTGTTTACTTCATAATCAGATGCTCCATCATCATTAAATAAGAATTCTAAATTAATAAGGTTCGCACATGCTAGGTTATTTCTTTCAAAGCCTGCTGTAATTAATTCATTTTCAGAGATAATAGTTTGATCTTGTTTTACAAAATCATCAAATAGGTATTCACCCTTATTAGTAAACCCACCATGTACTAAATCAATACCGTTAAAGTTAGTTCTCTCACCCTCTGCAAAATTTACATTAATCGGAGTGTCAGGAAATAATTCAGACTGTATGTGGTTTCTTATATAAGTACCAATATTAGATTCTCTAGTTAAATCAAAAGTTTTTATTAACTCACTATTTTTTAGTATTTCATTAATATTACTAAAGTTACTTTGAGTATCAAAATCCAATACCGATGCTGGATCACTAACTCTAAATATTACGAAATTAGAAGGAATATTTTTATCTAACCATATCGGCGCTAACATCCTAAAGTCTTCATCATGAAGCTTAGAATAATTATATGTCGTACCGTAGTGGTAATCCTCTTCTATTTGTTTTTCAAAAGATTCTTGAACAGTAAAATCTGAAAATCTAGATTTACTAAAGTAAATTATATCTGCAGGTGTTTTATTACTATTAAAGAATTTTGCTAAATCATAAGACCATTGTCCGGACTTATTGACTGAGTATTTTTTATATTCAACTGATGATAAATCTTTAGTAGCATCAATAGACTCAATAAACATTTTATCAAGGCTGTTAACTACTAATTTAGCATTAGTTGATAGTTTAGGATTTGTTCTTAATAATGGTTTAGATATATTATCTAGCTGATAATTAGTTTCTAAATCAAAGTTAGGAATAGATCTATTAATTACTTCAGCATCATCTATTATATCTAATGTAAATGTTGTAGCGTTGTCAACACCTAATAAACAACTTATACAATCTTCTCTATATTCTATTACAGCACCGCTAGTAAACCCTAATTCTACCGGGTTAATTTCTACAACTCTAATATCGTTACCATATTCTGGTAAATCTAATAATATAGTAGTCGCGTCATTGTGGTTAACTGCAAATATTTTATGTTGTAACGTAACACATTCTAACATGCTATCGCCTCCTAACTTTAAGCGAAGTCCTTGTTGAGCATCAGGCTCTATAACATCTATTAATTTTTTAATATATGATGTAGAATTGCTGGCAAATGTATGAAGACCATCTACTATGTATAGAGTCCAGTACGGCTCACCACCTTCAACCTTAGACGCACAAGAGTAAAAGGCATAGAATACGTTTGTTCTAGATGTGCTTGTATCAGTAGTCGTGCACGCGTTCGCTGGAAGACCTAAACAAAATGATGTATTTCCAGCAGGTTGTGTAAACGTTGCTTGGCAATTACCTAACAGTGTATTATTATCTGCAATTTCTAAATCAGCAGTGGTTTGGTTCGAACCTACCCACGAGTATGTATAATTAACTGCAGGCAATCCATCAATATAACCGCTATCATTTTGATTATCCCATATTGCAAATTCTTTTGCCGACGCAGGTCCACTTGGATCATCTTGTAATCCAAAACTATTATCCGCAGCTACAAATACAGTAGTTTCCCATAAACCATTATAGTCTACATCACCAGCCTCAGCAGCAGATTTATACACTAGTATCTGATTCTTCATCACATACTCTAATAAATCATAATGCGTTTCTATTGCAGTACCAGACCCTAACTCAACGGTTGCATCCAGCCTAACATATAATTGTACTTTAGTTAATGTATTATTTTCTGATAAACATATAGCATCAACTGATTCTCTATTACCTTTACTATAAAAAGCAGTAAAACTTTCAGTTACAAATTCTACCGGTATTGGGCATGCAAACTCATAAACTGCAGGTGTACCACCACTTCCTGGTGTAGATGCCTCCCATGCACCATCTCCGTTAGCGTTTGTAATAAACTCATAGTAAATAATATTTCCATTACTGTCTACTCTAGGCTCTGCGTTATAGAATCCAGGAGCAACACATAATGATGCAGGAGCAAAACGGCCTTCAGAATTTCTATATTCAGCCTGATTAGCATAGTATTGACTTGTAAACAACTGTCCACCTGCGTTAATTACATCAGTTAATGTAGCATTAGGATTATAGCCAATTCCGTCCGGATCAGCAGTGTTAATTACGTTTTGATAAACAGTTGCTTGAGTTACTGTATATTCTAATTCTGCAGCACATAGCTCATCAATATCTAATGAATAATTAATATTAATCGGCCATGCATTATCTAAACTACTATCACATGTAAAGATCTGTTCAATTGCACCTGTAGGTGATAGCTTAGCACTTTTAATTACTACCTCATTGGCAATGTCCTGTTGAATAGAAATCCACGGGTTAGTAAGTACTGTATTAGAATCTGTGTTAGTTACTTCAGATCCATCTAGAGTGGTTTCTTCATATAAAAAGTCACCAACATCTAGCGCATTAATAGAACCAGCAGCTGCTGCTTTTAAATAAACGTTGGTATTTCGACCATCATCACATGCTGCTGCAGACGTTGCTTTAAAATTATTAGATCTAGTAATACCGGAGATATACGAAACACCTGTAATATTAAACTTTAGTTGATAAGAATCAGTACCGTTGAATTGGTCCCCAACTGTAATGGTAAAATTATCATTATACGAAGCCCCGGGTGATAAGTCCCATGTCTCACCGGTTGAATACACCCAACTACCATCAAATGTATTAAAATTGAAAAGACTTTGTTGGGTACTGTTATTTTGGCTATCTCCATCCCAGGTAAAACTCCATGTCAATGCATGCCCATCCGGATCACTTGCTGTAATATTATCTGAATCAGAAGATATTGAATCATATTGAAGAACATTCTTTTCTAGTAATGTCTGCGATTGATTACCGCCTATTGAAATAATAGGATCAGTATTGTTTGCAGCAGATATTGTGATTGTTATAGTCTCTGGTGCTGAAGTCTCGTTTTCAGTATCGGTCGCTGTATACCAAAATGTATCAGTTTTATCCGGATCATTAGGATTTAAAGTTGGACCTGTATATGTGTATTCTAATAAAGCGTTAGCATAACTTATTGTACCGTGCAATCCAGTTCGAACACCACTATTAGCAGTAAACAACACTGAATTATTACCCGAGTTATCTGTCCAATTAAGGATTAAATCATTAAAAGCATCATTATCAGTGACGATACCCAAGGACATGTTAATCAAAGGCGCAGTAGCACCTTGTGTTGCTTCAGTAATCGAGCGAGCAACTGCGCTAACCGCCGGTGCTTCATTCGCGGGCGGGTTTACCGTTAATGTTACCTCATATTCATCAGATTCCACATCGACATCAGCGACCTTATATTTAAAGTCTATATCGTTAGGTTGAGATGTACCAAGTCCTGCTGGCACGGATAATTTTATAGTTCTAGCACCTGCAGTAGTTATAGTGTAGGGTATGCCTGCTGCTGTAATTTGTATTGGGCTACTACCAGAAGTATCTTCAATAGTCGTGACAATTTGATTAGCACCTGTACCTATTGTTAAGCCAGATATGTCAGTTATTATTACAGATGGTACAACGGCCCCTCCATCTGGATCACTAATATTATTTCCAATCCAACTACTACCATTAACATCATTAAAATCTAGAGCTACCTCTTGTAGAGCACCTGTATTTGTAATAGATCTTGTAATATCACTTCCAGTCGGTGGTTGATTACCAGCAGACTGTGTTATTGTAAAAGTTTGAGATGTTACATTAGGATCCTCTGGATGCGATAAAGTAATATCTACTGATCTTTGAGTATTGCCAGTATAAGCACTACACGTGAATTGTAATTGTCCACCAGTAACTAAGAATGCGTTCTGAGCTACGTTTACCCAGTCATTAGCACCATTAGCATAACTAATATCATCATCATTATCAAACGCGGTTGAATTACCTCCAATCGTAACCTGTTTAGTTTGAATTGGAGTACCACTAGAATCAAATGCTAAATTACCGACATCAATGCTAATTGAATTTGGTGCCTCAGTTGTTGTCGCGTCATCTCCAGTCGCTTGGACTACACATGTTATTTGATTCGCGACAGAATTAGAATAACCACTTGGAATATTTACGGTCACCGAATAAGATGTCGACCCCGATTGATATGTTGTAGGTATGATACTAGCAAAAGTACCTACCGTAATTGTTATATCGCTTGGCTGAATAGCGGCACCTGTTATACCTTGTGCAATTGAAATTCCAGCAACAGTACAGTCATATAATGGCGGCACGGTTGTAGTTGTAGTCGTCGCAGCATGATTGGCGTCACCTGTTACAGTACAAGAAATACTTGCACCTCCAAAATTTGAATAATTAGCAGGAGGTTCTATTTGAGTGATTGTATAAGTTGTAGTTCCATCGCCATTACCATTGTAAGTATATACACTTGGAGCTATTATATAGTCAACATTATCAGGGGAGTTTAACCAGGTAACTGCAGTTGATAAAATTGTATCACCCTCATTACCATTAGCAATTGCCGGGCCTGCTGCGGCGCAATCATACGATGGTGCTGTCGGAATTGTTGTAGTAGTAACCGTAACGCCTTGAATTACACAATTAAGTGTTCCGGCACTAGAATTATTATACCCTGCAGGTATATTAACATTTGCACTGTA
>Ga0209771_1000896_pt1 | contig 19460 bp, 19 predicted proteins | sample SaaInl59LU_5_DNA_FD_184639 | JGI IMG/M metagenome (GOLD analysis project Ga0209771, IMG submission 184639) | Marine microbial communities from expanding oxygen minimum zones in the Saanich Inlet - ESP_59LU_5_DNA (SPAdes) (version 2) | ecosystem: Environmental > Aquatic > Marine > Intertidal zone... | reverse complement strand
AATCACACCCTTTCATTGGTTGGCTTAATGCCGGAACATTACTATTACTATAAGCATAAGCTATCTGACGGACAGCAACAGCGTGTAGCGCTTGCACGTGCATTGATCCTGGATCCACAAGTGATTGTGGCAGATGAACCATTTGCCGCGCTGGATCCATCAGTCCGATCTCAAACCGTTAATTTATTACTTCAATTGCAAGCTGAACTAGGATTAGCTTTTATCTTTGTTTCCCATAATTTAGGGATAGTCAGACATATGGCGGATCGAACAATTGTGATGAGTGAGGGGCAGATAGTGGAGAGTAATTTAACTCAGACGCTATTTACTGCGCCTGAGCATCCGAGCGCACAGAAACTTATCCATGCGCACAATTCATTAGTGAGTTATTAACCCACTAGAGCGAGTAATATTCCCGCTGCAACAGCTGAACCAAGAACACCTGCTACATTAGGTCCCATTGCATGCATCAACAAGAAATTATGAGGGTTCGCTTCCAATCCTACCTTATTCACTACGCGCGCGGCCATCGGCACTGCTGATACACCTGCAGCACCAATTAACGGGTTAATCGGCTCGTTACTGAACTTAGCTAAGATTTTCGCCATGATCACCCCAGCACCGGTACCAATCGAGAATGCGACTGCACCTAATCCTAAAATTCCTAACGTTTCGACCGTTAAGAAAGCGTCTGATGAAAGCTTTGAGCCCACTGCTAAACCTAAGAAGATGGTCACAATGTTAATCAATTCGTTTTGTGCCGTATTACTTAAGCGGTCGACCACACCCGATTCTTTCATCAAGTTACCTAAACAGAACATACCAACCAATGGAGATGCGCTAGGTAAGAATAAAATCGTTAAGAAAAGCACTGCCAGTGGGAAGATGATCTTTTCACGCTTAGTCACCACTCGTAGTTGATTCATTTGGATCTTACGCTCTTCTGGCGTCGTTAATGCATTCATAATAGGCGGTTGAATAATCGGTACTAATGCCATATACGAATAGGCGGCTACCGCAATTGCACCTAATAGCTCAGGCGCTAGTTTTGATGCTAAGAATATTGCCGTTGGACCATCTGCGCCACCAATGATTGCAATCGCTGCTGCATCTTGAAGACTGAATTCAAATCCAGGTACCGCATTTAACGCAATCGCACCAAACAAAGTCGCAAAGATCCCAAACTGCGCAGCAGCTCCTAATAACAACGTTTTAGGATTGGCAATCAAAGCACCAAAATCGGTCATTGCCCCAACGCCCATAAAGATCAGCAATGGAAAGACGCCAGTATCAACACCAATATAATAAATATAATGCAGTAAACCACCGACTTCACTAAATCCCGCTAGCGGAATGTTAGTGAGCAAAGCACCAAAACCGATCGGGAGTAACAAAAGCGGTTCAAACTTTTTGACAATGGCTAAATATAATAAGCCAAAACCAACCAGCATCATGATAATTTGCCCCATTTCAAAATGAGGTATGGCAGTGGACTGCCACAAAATTTGCAGTTTTTCCATGAGCTTATCCTAAAGTAATGACGGCTTGACCGGCTTGCACTGCATCGCCTTCATTGACGTTGATAGTACTCACGACACCTGTATGTAACGAACGTACTTCAGTTTCCATTTTCATCGCTTCCATGATCATAACCACATCACCTTCATTCACTTGGTCGCCTTGGCGAACCAACATCTTAAAGATGTTACCCGCAAGTGGCGCATTAATACTTTCACCTGCACCGGTTGAATTAGGTGCGGCTGCGGTATTACCACCGGCATCAATAGCGGTGACATTGACCGGTTGTGCATCGGTGATTTGACCGTCAGGCGCAACGGTAACAGCATACTCAGTACCGTTTACACGCACACTATAATGCTCTTCACCTGTGGCAGAGACTGAACTATTCGATTCAACTGGTGCGGTTGGAGCAGGCTCAAAGGCATCTGGGTTATTTCGGTTTTTGATAAACTTAAAGCCCACTTGTGGGAATAAGGCATAGGTCAGTACATCATCCACTTTGTCTGAGGCGAGTATGGCACTTTCTGCCGCAACTAGCTCATCCAATTCCGCTTCTAATTTATTTAACTCAGGCTCAAGCACATCAGCAGGACGACAGGTAATCGCTTCGCTATCACCTAATACTTTTGCTTGTAGCTCAGCATTGACTGGCGCAGCAGTCGCCCCATATTCACCTTTTAAGACACCGGCAGTTTCTTTGGTAATGGACTTATAACGTTCTCCTGTGAGGACATTAATAACCGCTTGAGTACCCACGATTTGCGACGTTGGCGTGACTAATGGGATAAAGCCTAAATCTTCTCGCACGCGAGGGATTTCTTTCAGTACTTCATCCATTTTGTCGGTGGCATTTTGTTCACGTAACTGGTTTTCCATGTTCGTTAACATACCACCTGGCACTTGAGCAGTTAAGATACGTGCATCAACACCTTTGAGTGCTCCTTCAAATGACGCGTATTTTTTACGCACGTCTCTAAAGTATGAGGCAATACCCTCAAGGCCTTCTAAATTTATGCCAGTATCACGTTCTGTGCCTTCAACGATTGAAACCATCGTTTCAGTAGCCGTGTGACCATATGTCATACTCATACTCGATACAGCGGTATCGAGCATATCAATCCCTGCATCAACCGCCATTTGGTAAGTAGCCGTCGATAAACCGGTTGTGGCGTGGCATTGCATCGCAATCGGCACAGCAACCGTCTTTTTCAATTCAGTGATAAGTTCTTTACAATCATAAGGCTTGAGTAAACCCGCCATATCTTTAATACAAATAGAATGTACGCCCATATCTTCAAGACGTTTCGCCATATCTAACCAAAGTGATAAATTGTGTACCGGCGATACTGTATAGGAAATCGTACCTTGTGCATGTGCACCCACTTCAATTGCAGTTTTGACGGCCGTTTCTAAATTACGTACATCATTCATCGCATCAAAGATACGGAACACGTCAACACCATTAGTATGCGCACGCTCAACGAATTTAGACACAACATCATCAGCGTAATGACGATAGCCTAATAGATTTTGACCTCGTAATAACATTTGGTGTTTGGTATTTGGCATCGCCGCTTTTAATTGACGAATACGATCCCAAGGATCTTCCCCCAAATAACGGATACAACTATCAAATGTTGCCCCACCCCAAGATTCCACTGACCAATAACCGACTTTATCAAGTTCAGCGGCTATAGGTAACATGTCATCAATACGCATACGTGTCGCTAACAACGATTGATGGGCATCACGCAAGACTAGCTCAGTTAACGCTAATGGTTTAGTCATGATATGGGTATCCTACTTAGATGATGGCTGATTACCCTGCCTGTAGGCAGTCACAGCATGAGTGATCGCAGTGATCACGTCTTTTTGATTTGATACAGAGGCAGATGCATTAGCTGCTTGAGATGAAGCTGCAGGTGTTGGACGAGCAGACGAATAAGCGTTGGCTTCAGGCTCTGGAAACACTTCAACAAACTTAGTGATGAGCTTTACACTGATAATCAGCACACTTAAAAAGATGAACACAGTCAGCATACCAATCATTAATAATGAAGCAGCTTCAAAGAGATGTTCAGACATAGTTGGTGTATTCATAATACACTCCACAATATTTCGGTAGTCTCTTTATAGCGATCTATGAATAAAAACACAATATTTTTTTACCAATTTACGACTTTTTGGTCATAATCATATTATTTAATAATTATTAATTACACTAATTTAAACAAAAAAATAATAATAAAATGTTTATTATCAATAATTTAGTTAAATACAATATCAATAAGAGTGTCCAAACCTGAATTGGTAAGACCAATTTACTATTTATTCATAATTTTGCATAAATACTACGCTTTTATAAATAATTATTTTATAGTTTTCATTGGTCAACGCGATATTAACTCAACCATATGATGAAAAAGCGCATAATAGAGACGGTTTAAACAAATGATAGGCAAAAAAAAACCACCTAACAAGGTGGTTTTTAATGATTGGCGCGTGCGGAAGGATTCGAACCTCCGACCGCCTGGTTCGTAGCCAGGTACTCTATCCAGCTGAGCTACGCACGCGCACTAAAACTGATTTAAAACATAAACTAACACAGAGTTAAGGTCATTTAGTTATGTTTGATACATTTTTTATAAAAACATATCAGAAAAAATGGCGCGTGCGGAAGGATTCGAACCTCCGACCGCCTGGTTCGTAGCCAGGTACTCTATCCAGCTGAGCTACGCACGCGCACTAAAACTTTTACAACACGTTTCCACCAAACAAATGGCGGAGAGGGAGGGATTCGAACCCTCGGTACGAATTAACGTACGGTTCCTTAGCAGGGAACTGGTTTCAGCCACTCACCCACCTCTCCACAACGTGGAAGCGCATTCTACTGTACCCATTATATAAGTCAATGCTTTACTAATATAAAAATGATAAAAAATTCATGTTTAGGTGCATTTTGCTGATTAATCCAACAATTGCATTTAGTTTGCTTAATTTATGCCCACATATCAAGCGTCAGGCTTATGTTCATCCTTGGTAAACTCAGCATCCACATCATTTTCAGGATCACCGACAACATCTTCTAAACGCACTTTATCCACACTTCTAAAGGTATTGATAGGGCCTGCTAATGCATATAAAGCAAATACAATAAATAATACTAATGCTGGCTCAGTGGCAACGACCACAAACACTAACATCACCAGTAATAAAGCAACAAAGGGCACCTTACCAGCCCAATTCACTTCTTTAAATGAGTTATATTTGAAATTGCTGACCATTAATAGGCCGCATAGCGCTGTCACACCCGCTAAACCCCAGCTCAAATGTGACGTATCGATGGAGTACTCTTGAGCCACCCATACCAAACTCGCCACGACACCTGCGGCAGCTGGACTCGCTAAACCTTGAAAAAAACGAGAATCAGCAATTCCCACTTGCGTATTAAAACGAGCCAACCTAAGCGCTGCTCCGGCAACATATATAAAAGCAGCAAGCCAGCCTAGTTTGCCTAAGTCCGTGAATCCCCAATTATAAGCAACTAATGCTGGGGCGACACCAAAAGAGACCATATCAGCCATAGAATCATACTCAGCACCAAATTCACTTTGTGTATTGGTAATGCGAGCAACTCGACCATCTAAACCATCAAATATCATAGCAACAAAAATAGCGACCGCAGCAGCTTCGTAATAGCCATTCATACTAGAAATAACGGCATAAAAGCCTGAAAATAATCCAGCGGTTGTTAACAAATTAGGAAGTAGGTAAATGCCTTTTTTAGGGACAGGGGACATAAATTTAATCTCATCAGTAATATGCTATTAATGTAACACAATTAGTGTAGTTGCATAAAATAGTGTTTTATCTTTAATCAGTCTTATTCAATAAAATAATCATGATAAATACATCATATTATTATAGCACTCGCTGTGTCATTAGCGAGTTACACTATTATCACTTATCGCTTTTAGGAACTGTCGAAATTTGTTTATTTTATTTTCGTTTGTCTGTAACCTCTTAAAGATTGAGACGTCATGATACTAACCAATCTTATAATTACATGTACGGAGACATAATGAGCTTGTTTTTAGTCATCGCTTTACTATTGATAGGCACTCTTATCCCTATTTTTGCGGCTCGTTTTGGTCGTGGAATTACCACCATAGCGACAGCCATCGCTCCGGCTATCGGGTTCGCCTATATTATTAGTTTAACCCCACAAGTCCTCGCCGGTGAGCACTTGATTGAGTATCTAGAATGGATCCCTGCAGTGGGATTAACCTTATCCTTACATCTAGATGGTTTATCTTTAATGTTTGCGCTACTGATTTTGGGTATCGGTTTACTGATTATACTTTATGCAAGTTATTACTTATCTGATAAGGAAGACGCCGGTCGATTCTTTTCCTATTTGATTCTATTTATGACGGCAATGTTATCGATTGTGTTATCAAATAATATTCTACAAATGTGGATGGCATGGGAAGTCACAAGTATCAGTTCATTCTTACTGATTAGCTTCTGGGGGCATCTATCGGGTTCACGTAAAGGTGCCCGAATGGCTTTAACGGTAACGGGTGCAGGCGGATTAGCATTATTAGCAGGCCTATTACTTATTGGTGATATTGTAGGGAGTTATGAGCTAAGTGTGATCCTCGCTAGTGGTGACTTACTCACAGAACACGCGTTATATCCTATTATTCTTGTCTTAGTATTACTTGGTGCGTTTACCAAATCAGCCCAATTCCCGTTTCATTTTTGGTTACCACATGCCATGGCGGCTCCTACGCCGGTAAGCGCTTATTTACATTCAGCGACGATGGTCAAAGCGGGGATTTTCCTCATGGCACGTTTCTATCCGGTTCTTTCCGGCACTGAAATGTGGTTTTTAATTGTTTCAACTGCAGGGTTAATCACATTATTATTAGGGGCGTATGTAGCGCTGTTTAAGCACGATTTAAAAGGATTACTTGCATATTCAACGATCAGTCACTTAGGCCTTATCACCTTATTATTGGGACTCGATACCCAATTATCTGCCGTCGCCGCACTGTTTCACATCATGAACCACGCAGTGTTCAAAGCATCTCTATTTATGGCAGCGGGGATCATTGACCACGAAACTGGCACACGAGACATGCGAAAACTCAATGGCCTATGGAAATATATGCCTTACACTGCCACACTCGCCATGGTAGCAGCCGCGTCTATGGCTGGAGTGCCTTTATTTAATGGCTTCTTATCCAAAGAAATGTTTTTAGCTGAAACGCTGAATCAACATGCTTTTGGCTTTTTATCGTGGATGATCCCGGTATTAGCGACCATCGCCAGTATCTTTTCCGTCGCGTATTCGACCCGCTTTATACACGATGTATTCTTTAATGGTGAACCCATTGACCTGCCCAAAACACCTCACGAGCCGCCACGCTTTATGAAGGTGCCAATAGAAGTGTTAGTTATCCTATGTATTGCAGTGGGTATTTTTCCCGTACTGATGGTAGGAGATTTTCTGACGGCAGCATCACAAGCTGTTCTAAATACCACACAATTACCTTATTACAGTCTCGCTATCTGGCACGGGTTTAATTTACCATTACTGATGAGTGCTATTGCGATTGGTGGTGGGATTTTAATCTATACTTACCGGGCACGCCTGTATCGTTCTCAGGCCGAGTTCATGGAGACAGATGCCAAATTGATTTTTGAAGGTGTCGTTCAACATATCGTCAAAACAGCATCAAGCTATTATGACAAATTTGATTCAGGATCATTGCAACGTTATGTTGCTGCTTTACTCATTTTTACAATTATATTAATTGCACTGCCATTATTTAAATACCAATCAAGTTTCTCTGTTACGAATATGCAGCCGGTCACGGGTGTTGAAATCACAGCCGCAATTGTGATGTGTTTAGCTGCTATAGCAACCATGGTCTTGCATCGTCGACGTGTCATTGCACTGCTTGCGATATCGGTGGTGGGATTAATTTTATCGGTCGGCTTTGCCCGCTTTTCAGCACCTGACCTAGCGTTAACTCAGTTATCAGTGGAAGTCGCAACGGTCATCTTATTGATGCTCGCATTGTTTTTCTTACCTAAGAAAACGGCTACAGAATCAGCCCCTGGTCGGGTCGTCAGAGATTTAGCGATCGCTGCGGTATTTGCCGGATTAATTGCAACCATCAACTATATCTTTATTACTCAGCCGCTGACCAGTATTTCAGACTTTTACTTAGCTAATAGTAAAATTGGCGGCGGTGGTACGAATGCTGTTAACGTGATTTTAGTGGATTTTCGGGGATTAGATACGTTAGGTGAGATCTTAGTATTAGGGATTGCCGCACTGGGCATATTTAAATTAATGGCGCGCATTCGTTTGGCCATGCCAAACGCCGATGAAAAAGGCCGTCCATGGACTAACGATATTCATCCGACCATTTTATCTATGATCTCGCAAAGTCTATTACCACTTGCTTTACTGGTGTCATTTTATATTTTCTTGCGGGGACATAATATGCCCGGAGGCGGTTTTATCGCTGGTCTGGTGACGTCAATTGCCATCATTCAACAATATATCGCTCATGGTGTCGAATGGGTCAAGCCTAGAATTAAAGTCGATTATCAAAACCTTATCGCCCTTGGTGTATTAATTGCGGCACTGACAGGTGTAGGCAGTTGGAGCTTTGGTTATCCTTTCATGACAACTTGGTTTGATTATTTTGACATTCCGTTCATTGGTGAAATTGAGCTGGCTAGTGCATTAATATTTGATTTAGGGGTATATTTGACTGTGGTAGGAGCAACGCTGTTAATTTTAGCTCACTTGGGTAAATTATCTACACCGGACCGACCTAAGGTGGAACGCTAATGGAACTATTATATGTGATCTGTGTGGGTGTACTGACGTTTAGTGGTATTTTTTTGTGCTTACGTGCACGTACTTTTCCTGTGGTAGTTGGACTCACCATGCTCGGTTATGCGGTGAATATGTTTTTATTTTCCAGTGGTCGATTAAATCTTGAAGGAGCCGCTATTTTAGGCATGGCGGATAAATATGCTGACCCATTACCTCAAGCCTTAGTATTAACAGCGATTGTGATTGGCTTTGCGATGATCGCATTCGTCGTGATCTTATCGATGCGCGCTCGGGCTGATTTAGGCAGTGACTTGGTCGATGGCAGTGAGCCACCCGATACGCGAAAACTGGTCAAATCTAAGCGAGGTGATGCATGATTGAGCACATGATCATTTGGCCTATTTTAATCCCGATGATAGGTGGGCTATTAATGCTATTACCTCCTTTCAAAGGTATTGAACGTTATGCGGCTCGTCGTGTCTTTGCCGTCCTATTAATACTAGCGCAAATCGCCACTGCTATCGCCATTCTGCTCTCTGCCAGTGGTAATGCGCCTATTTTCTATGCCGTGGGAAATTGGCTACCGCCCTTTGGGATCATCTTATACGCAGATACTCTCTCTGCCATATTAGTGCTGTTAACAACATTTTTAGGCCTTGGCGTCATTTTATACTCATTAGCAGGTGAAGATCGTGCAGGCCGCTATTACCATCCTCTTATTCAATTTCAAATTTTAGGGATCAATGGCGCGTTTCTCACCAATGATTTATTTAATTTATTCGTATTTTTTGAAGTCCTGCTCATCGCTTCATATAGTTTATTAATTCATGCCGGCGGTAAGCAAAAAACCGAAGCTGCACTTCACTATGTCATTTTAAATTTAATCGGTTCGAGTATTTTCTTATTTGCGCTGGGCACGATTTACGGGGCAATAGGTACGTTGAATATAGCGGACATGGCATTAAAAATTAGTAGCCTATCAGAATCAAATTTACTCCTTGCTCAGATTGGTGGGGCATTATTGCTGGTCGTATTTGGCCTGAAATCTGCCATGTTGCCGCTGCATTTTTGGTTACCGAAAACCTATGCTGCAGCCCCCGCACCGGTCGCTGCACTATTTGCAATTATGACTAAGGTAGGCATCTATTGTATTTTCCGTGTATATACGGTCATTTATGGCGTAGAGGCTGGCGAACTCGCCGATATGATCCAACCTATTATTTGGCCTCTAGCGTTTGTCACCATAGCCATCGGCACTGTGGGTTCACTCGTCAGCCCTACCCTTAAAGGGATAGCGGGTAATCTGGTGATCGTATCAGTCGGTACGTTATTAATTGCATTTGCATTACGAACCCCTGAAGCAACTGCCGCAGCATTAATGTATTTGATCCACAGCACCTTAGCTACCGCAGCATTATTTTTAATTGCAGATTTAATAGGACTGCAACGTGGTAAAGCGGGAGATAGATTTGTTATTTCGCGAAAACTTAAAAATCAAAGTTTATTAGGCAGCTGTTTTTTTGTCGTCGCTATGGTCGTGGCAGGATTGCCCCCTTTCTCTGGTTTCCTAGGCAAATTATTGATCCTGCAAGCACCCACTTTAAATGCAGACAAATTCATGATTTTTAGTGCCATTCTTTTGAGTAGTCTGGTGACGATTGTCGCGCTCTCACGAGCAGGAACAACTATTTTTTTCCGTCATGCTCCGGTGCGCGACCCAGTCAAAGATCTCAATGACTCACCCGATTTATCCAAGTGGCAAATCACTGGGGTATTAGTGCTATTAATTGCATCACCACTTATCACGATATTTGGTGCTCAGGTCATTGAAATGACTCAGCTAGCCGCACAACAGCTGCATGATGTTGAGCTATTGATTGATGTGATGCGTTTAAGAGGAGTGGAATAATGACCCGAATTTTCCCTCAGCCTTTCCATACATTATTACTCACAGCAGTGTGGTTATTGTTAAATAATAGTATGAGCCTAGGGCATATTTTATTAGGACTTATATTAGGTGTTGTGATCCCGATTGTGTGTCAACCATTAAGGATCCCACAGCCCAAGATAGCAAAACCTTTTAAACTGATCCCTTATGTATTGGTCGTTCTCAAAGATGTTATTATCGCAAATATTGAAGTGGCCATACTCGTGTTAGGCCCGGTCAAGCGGATCCAACCAGGTTTCATCGCTTACCCACTAACGCTCAAAGATGACTTACCCATTACGCTGCTTGCCAGCACAATCACTATGACGCCAGGAACCTGTAGTTGCGAGTTAACTGAAGATAAACAGTTTTTATATATTCATGTGCTTGATATGCCAGCAGATGAACAAAGCTTAATAGACTACATTAAAGTCCATTATGAAGGCCGCGTGAAGGAGATTTTTGGATGTTAGATTATGCCATTTTATTTGTGTCAGGTGTGTTGAGTATCGCATTAGTGATGAATTTATGCCGATTACTATTAGGCCCTAATGCGCCTGATCGTATCCTTGCGCTTGATACCATGTGTATTAACAGTATCGCACTTATTTTAGTGTATGGGATGCATTCTGGCTCACCATTATACTTTGAAGCAGCCTTACTCATTGCCATGCTGGGTTTTGTGTCGAGTGTTGCATTTGCTAAATATCGCCTTCGCGGCGATATCATCGAGTGAGGTCATGATGTCGTTTGGATTTGAATTAGCGATTAGTATTTTACTGGTCATTGGTGGTATCTTTATTTTTGTTGGATCATTTGGCTTATTACGTCTACCAGACTTTTATACCCGATTACACGCTCCGACCAAGGCAACCACTGTTGGTTTAGGTAGTATTTTATTGTGCTCAATGCTAACGGCTTACGCCACAGAAGGCCGTTTTAGTATCAGTGAGTTACTCATTACATTGTTTCTAGTGATCACCGCACCGGTAGTAGCACATATGTTAGCCAAAGTGGCTATGCACCATAAAGTGAGAATGTTTGCTAAAACTAAGCATACGGAGCTAGTGGATACTGCACGTATGCAGCAACCACCCGCTTCAGATTCATCGAGTAAACTCGATAGTTAAGTGACCATCACTTACATCCACTTGAACCTTATCAAACTGCTTGTCGCGCAACGATAATAGTTGCGTGGCCAGAGGGTTTTCTAATTCCTGTTGAATCGCTCGCTTCAACGGTCGAGCACCAAAAACAGGATCAAACCCCACATCGGCAATTTTGTTTAAGGCAGCACCAGAAATACTCAGTTCAAATCCTTTATCTTGCAAGCGCTGACGTAAACCCTGCAATTGTATTTTCGCGATCGATTTAATATTGTCCAAAGCTAAAGGATGAAACACCACAATATCATCAACTCGGTTAATGAATTCAGGTCTAAAATGCATCGCTACTGTGTTCATGACACTGGCTTTCATTGCATCATAATCCTGTTGATGAGCCTGTTCTTGGATCACATCAGAACCTAAGTTTGACGTCATGATAATCACTGTGTTTTTAAAATCCACTGTTCGCCCTTGACCATCAGTCAGACGGCCATCATCAAGCACTTGAAGTAAGATATTAAACACATCTGGGTGTGCTTTTTCGACTTCATCTAACAAAATCACTGAATATGGCTTACGACGAACTGCTTCGGTTAAATATCCGCCCTCTTCATAACCAACATAACCAGGAGGGGCTCCGACAAGTCGAGCCACTGAATGTTTTTCCATAAACTCCGACATATCAATGCGCACCATCGAATCTTGGGAATCGAATAAGAAATCCGCCAACGATTTACATAATTCTGTTTTACCCACACCTGTGGGTCCCAGAAATAAAAATGATCCTATTGGTTTAGCTGGATCCGCTAAGCCGGCACGTGAGCGACGAATGGCATTGGACACACATTTCACCGCTTCATCTTGGCCGATGACACGGTCATGTAAGACGGTTTCCATCCGAACCAATTTATCACGTTCTCCCTCGAGCATTTTGGCCACGGGGATCCCTGTCCAGCGTGATAATACATCTGCAATTTCAACATCTGTCACTTTATTTTTCACTAATTGTGGCGTCACTTCATCCGCTGTATTAGCATTTTCTAACTGTTGCTCGAGTGCTGGAATACGCCCGTATTGTAATTCTGACATACGGTTTAAATCCCCTGCCCGACGCGCAATATCCATATCTTGTTTAGCTTGTTCTAGTTGAGCTTTGATCCCTTGCGCCCCTTGCATGGCATCTTTTTCTGTTAGCCAGATGGTTTCTAAGGCTTTATAACGTGACTCTGCTGTTTCACGTTCAACTTGGATAATATCTAAACGTTTCAGACTTGCTTCATCACTTTCTTTAGCTAAGGCTTGCTCTTCGAGTTTTAATTGTATGATACGGCGATCTAACTTATCCATTTCTTCTGGCTTTGAATCTATCTGCATACGGATACTCGAAGCGGCTTCATCAATCAAATCAATGGCTTTGTCAGGTAGTTGACGATCCGCTATATAACGGTGAGATAAACTCGCTGCCGCCACGATAGCAGGATCAGTAATGTCCACGGAATGATGAAGCTCATAACGTTCTTTCAAACCCCGTAGTATAGCAATGGTATCTTCTACTGTTGGCTGATCGATTAATACTTTTTGAAAACGTCTTTCAAGCGCCGCATCTTTTTCAATGTATTGACGATATTCATCTAACGTTGTAGCACCAACACAATGAAGTTCACCACGTGCTAGCGCAGGTTTTAGCATATTGCCGGCATCCATGGCTCCATCACCTTTGCCAGCGCCCACCATTGTGTGTAATTCATCGATAAATAAAATGACATTACCTTCTTCTTTGGATAACTCGTTTAACACAGCTTTAAGACGTTCTTCAAATTCACCGCGGTATTTAGCCCCCGCAATTAACGCTCCCATATCTAATGACAGTACACGTTTATGTTTAAGCCCTTCTGGCACCTCTCCATTAATAATACGCTGTGCGAGTCCTTCAGCGATGGCTGTTTTACCGACCCCTGGCTCACCGATTAATACGGGATTGTTTTTCGTGCGACGCTGTAATACTTGGATAGTGCGTCGGATTTCATCATCACGCCCAATGACAGGATCGAGTTTGCCTTGTTCAGCACGTTCAGTTAAATCACTGGTATATTTTTCAAGGGCTTCACGAACGTCTTCGGCATTAGGATCATTGACATTTTGGCCTGCCCGCACATTATCAATCGCAGTTTGCAGGGCTTTTTTAGTCACCCCGACACTGACGAGTAAATCAGCAAAACGCGATTTCGTCTCTAAAGCCGCCAATAAAAACAACTCTGAAGAAATAAACTGATCGTTGTGTTGTTGTGCAATTTTATCGGTTAAGTTGAAACATGCGATGGTGTCACGACTAAACTGAACATCGCCAGATGCGCCTTGAACCCGTGGTAGTTTTTCTAACGCTTGAGCCAATCCGGAGCGTAACGTATTTAAATTTATGCCGGTCTGTTGCAAGATGGTGCGGACACTGCCACCTTGTTGATTTAACAACGCAGTAGCAATATGCTCAGGCTCAATATATTGATGGTCACGCCCAAGTGCTAGTGATTGGGCGTCAGAAATTGCAGATTGAAATTTAGTTGTACATTTATCAAGTCTCATCTCAGGTCTCTTCAATTATTCATCTTGTGATAAATATTAAGTGGGTACGAGACCATGTTATTCAATATCTAAACTGAATAAAAAACGAACAATGTGACAGAGAGTTGATCTAGCGCAAACTAATGACAAGGTTAATCTTCAGCGATACCATGAATATCCGTATCGGCACGCACATCTTCTAGTAATTGCACAAAATCATCAGGTAATGGTGCATTAAACGTTAACCAATCCTCAGTAATTGGATGTGCAAAAGAAAGCTGTGCCGCATGTAGCGCTTGACGTTTAAAGTTACGCAAAGCTTGCATAAATGCTTCACTAGCGGCTTTAGGCATGCGTGGGCGTCCCCCATATAACTGATCACCCACCAAAGGGTGACGGATATGTGCCATATGCACACGAATTTGGTGGGTACGGCCACTTTCTAATTTTAGACGCAGGTGAGTATGAGCTCGGAATTTTTCTTTAATACGATAATGCGTTGTCGCTTCTTTGCCCGTTGCTCTAACAGCCATTGATGTGCGTTTCGTCGGATGACGACCAATTGGCTCATCTACAAAGCCACCGGCCACCATAGTGCCCATGACTAATGCTTCATATTCACGACTCATGACTCGGGTTTGTAATTGTTCCACCAGGTATGTTTGTGCAATGAGGGTTTTGGCAACGACCATTAAACCCGTTGTATCTTTATCAAGGCGATGCACAATCCCAGCACGCGGAATATTTTCAATCTCAGGATGATGCGCCAACAACGCATTTAGCACTGTACCATCTGCATTTCCGGCGCCAGGGTGAACGACTAAGCCTGCCGGTTTATTAATCACCAATACATGTTCATCTTCAAATACAATATCCAATTCGATATTTTGCGGCGTGTTCAATACTTGCACGGCTATCACAGCATGAATATCAATTTGTTCATCACCTTGCATTTTTTGACGTGCGACAGTGACCACTTCATCATCGACCTTAACAAAACCCGCTAAGATCCATTCTTTTAACTTACTGCGCGAATATTCGGGGAACAAATCGGCTAATACCTGATCTAATCGTTTATCAAATTGAGTTTGATCGACAATACCGGTGAGCGAAATAGTTTGTTGCTGAGACTGAGATTGAGACATAAAGTGATTAATTTAGAAAAACTGTGATAAATAAAATACAATTATATCAGTTTCCACACAAAGGTGTGCAATAATACGAGTTGTATACACCAGACAATCAATAATAAAGGTTACTTCGTTGATGAAAATAAGATTATACGCCCTGAGCTTAATTGGTTTAATCGCGTTAGGCGGTTGTAGCTCAGCGCCAGAAAAAGCAATCGAAGAGGTCGAATTACGAGGCCCTCAGGCTATCTATGCCAAAGCTAAAACAGCCATGGAGAATGGTAATTTTGGTGGAGCTGCTGAAATATTGAGCGATTTAGATTCTCGCTACCCATTTGGTGAACTATCACACCAAGTTCAACTGGATTTAATTTATAGTTATTACAAAAGCGGCGACAGTGCACAAGCTTTAGCGACCATTGATCGTTTCATCCGTTTAAACCCAAATCATAAAGATATTGATTATGCGTATTTCATGCGCGGTTTAACGAATATGGAAATGGATGATAATTTATTCCAATCATTATTTAATATTGATCGCTCAGATCGTGATCCTTCTGCATCACGTGAAGCATTTAATGACTTTAGACAGTTATTAGATACGTTTCCAGAAAGTAAATATGCCACCGATGCACAAAAACGCATGGTTTATATTAAAACTAGATTAGCTAAATATGAAATCGCTATTGCGCGTTTCTACATGCGTCGAGAAGCTTACGTAGCAGCCGCTAACCGTGGTCAGTATGTATTAGAATACTATCCCGATACAGGCATGGTTCAAGAAGCTTTAGAAATCATGGTGTCATGCTATGACCAGTTAGGTCTGGATCAACTAAAAGCGAATGCGATTAAAATTTTGAAACTTAACTACCCAGAAAGTGAGTTTATTTTATAAGTTGTTAATATAAGTTCAGATATACTATCTTAACGACCAAACAAAACGCGTTAACTAATTTAGTTTAACGCGTTTTTTTTGACTACATTTGGACTTATTTAAAAAATAAGTGACTAAATGGATTTAGTAATCGTGCAATTCCTGATGTGAAATGCAATGGTTTATCGACAATCGAGAACACTAAACAACCATCATCTGCATTTGAATGCGGCGAATGGATATGCTCATCATCCATCACAATCAAATCCCCTGAATCATAATCAGCGAGACCGTCAGAAAACTCACCATTCACCACTAGGGTAAATTCAGTACCTCGGTGCGTATGCTCAGGAACACGCCCCCCTTTTTCCATATAAATAAAATGGGCCATCCCTGCTTCACCTAAATCAACAGGCGCTTGCCACACTTTACCTAACAGCTTTGACCAATTTCCAGTCTTTTTCACAAAACGTTGCAATGGTCTAGGGACATCAAAAAAACGACCATCCAACTCAATGCGCGGAGATTTTTGTACCGGTGCATCTAATACAGGTAATTGTGTGATACTCGCTAACATTTTATCAAACGCTGGGTCGCTAAATGTATGCGCTTTAATATTCTCGATATCACTTGCCAATTCTAGATTAACATCATCGACTTTAGCTTGGCATTTGGAACAAACATCACAGTGAGCAGCTGCAACTAACGCTAACGCTGAAGAAATATTGCCTTCAGCAAACTGACGTAGTTGCTTGTCAGTTGGGTGGTAATTAATCATGGTCTTCTAACATATCCTTTAATCGCTGCAGTGCTAATCGAGTCCTACTTTTTACTGTTCCTAACGGAATAGTAAGTTGATCTGCAACTTCTTGCTGCGACTTTCCATCAATATAGATGGCTTCAATCACGGCCTTTTGTTTATCAGGTAATTTGTTAAACAGCTGGCCTACTTGTTCTAACGTTACTTGCTGATCTAAGGAGACTTCATTTTGATCGGGTGTCTGTTCACATAAAACAGGCCACAAATCATCAGAACAAATATCTTCTTTTCGATTTTGCAATTTTCGTAACATATCAAAACGGATATTACGGGCGATGGTAAAAATCCATGTTGACGGGGAACCCTTTTCTGAATTGAACAAATGTGCTTTTTGCCACACATTCGTCATGGTATCTTGGACTAACTCCATCGCTAACGCTTCATTGCCCATTTGTTTCAAGGCATATGAACGTAGACGAGGTGCAAAATATCCAAATACTTTGGCATAAGAACGTTTACAACGCTCTGCAGCAACTTCCATTAGGAGTGCTGACATCTCTTCTGCGCAGTCTTTTGGCTTGCTGGTGTTCGTAAATTTGTTTTCCAAAGAAATTCCAACGAGCATATTCACTACCTTATTAACGTTTATTATTTATACGGTGTGAATATTATTAAGATCATAAATTACTCTACCAGTTTTGTTAGGTATTGTACAATTTTGGAGCAATCACTTTCAGCTAGAAATGCTTGCTTTTGTGCCGCATCAACAGGGAGGAGTTCCAGCCATCGATTAATTACCCATATTGGGTCATCAAACCGGGTTTCTTGATATAAATTATTGACCTCAGGGTATTTGTCAAAAATCTCTTTGAGTTTTATATCCATTGGGAACAAGGCATCTTTCTCAAGATTAAATTGCCATGGCGAAATAATCTCACAATCAGCAATGCGCAACTCATCTTTTTCGATTCGAATATTGCTAATTGAGACACATTTTACGCCTTCCACAGTAATCCCTAACAAACCATCATCCAGCATATTAAAATCAACCACACTGACATAGGTGCCAATCGAATGGATATGCTCGTTTGTCGTCTTATCACCTTTTGCATTTAACATGCAAATGACAAACCCTGATTCAGAAGCACATGCTTCTTTCACCATACGAGTATAGCGAGGTTCAAATATGCGTAACGACATTCTTCCGCCGGGAAGAACATGCGCAGATAATGGAAAAAGAGGTAAGGTAACCACAATAAAAATGCCTAATTAATATCACACCCATGAATATACGATGCGAACTAGACTAAAGTTTAAAAATAATTGAGTAATTTTTTGTTGATCCGTCTATTATAGATAGATGTAAATATATTAATTATTATCTCAATATAAGTATGTATGACTGCGATTGAACGTTTTACAACATTCTACCAAGAACTATCACCAGACAATATCTCTCAACTCCCTGATATTTATAGTGAAGATATCACTTTGATTGATCCTGTGGGTACCCATCATGGTTTGCATACACTGCATAATTACTTTGATAACTTATTAACTGGTGCCACTTCATCTAACTTCGTTATTCATCAAATATTACCTCATAAAACACCAGAACCTCTCCAAGACACATCTTTTACGGTCACCTGGACGATGTCTTTTGCCACTCCTAAACTAAATAGGGGTAATCTCATACATGTCGATGGCATTACCTTACTTAAAATTCGTGATGACAAAATCTATTTTCACCAAGATTATTACGACATGGGGCAAATGGTTTATGAACATGTCCCACTCTTAAAATGGGTGGTGAACAAAATCAAATCGGGTATGCGCGCATGAAGCGTTTATTAGTGACCGGTGCGACCTCGGGTATTGGTGAAGCTGTCGCATTATTAGCAGCAAAAAATGGCTATGCTGTGATTGCTTGTGGCCGTAATAAAGACAAATTAGCAATACTTGAACAACAACCCAATATATCGACCTGCCAATTTGATGTCACCGATTTGCAGGCAACTAAAACAGCTTTAGCCGAAGTTGAGTGCGATATCGTGTTGCTCAATGCTGGTACTTGTGAATATGTCGATGTGGATGCAATCGACGCGGCGATGTTTCAACGCGTGTTTGATGCGAATGTCTTTGGGGTCGTCAATGTTATCGAAGCTCTCAGCCCTAAATTAGTCGCAGGTAATAAACTGGTATTTGTCGATAGCCTTGCGCGCCTATTACCCTTTGCCAGAAGCCAAGCTTATGGTGCGAGTAAAGCCGCATTGCATTATATGGCCAAAAGTTTTGCTGTTGATTTCGCCGCAAAAGGTATCCAAGTCCAAACCATATCACCTGGGTTTGTTAAGACGCCACTGACGGATAAAAATGATTTCCCTATGCCTATGAGTATCGAGGTTGAAGAAGCGGCTCAGGATATTTTAAATGGATTAGCCAGCCGCCAAGCTAGTGTCTATTTCCCAACTCGTTTCAGTTTACTATTGCGTTGCTTAGATGCACTACCTGAATTTATACAACACAAGTTATGCCTTTCGATGCGGCAACCTCCCGCCGCACCAGTTGAACAACAAAAGAGAGATTCATGAAAAAGCGTATTGCGATTATTGGAAGCGGTATTTCCGGCCTGACATGCGGATATTTACTCAACAAAGACCACGACATTACCGTGTTTGAAGCAAACGACTACATCGGCGGCCATACTGCAACAAAAGATGT
>Ga0209771_1000888_pt1 | contig 19570 bp, 31 predicted proteins | sample SaaInl59LU_5_DNA_FD_184639 | JGI IMG/M metagenome (GOLD analysis project Ga0209771, IMG submission 184639) | Marine microbial communities from expanding oxygen minimum zones in the Saanich Inlet - ESP_59LU_5_DNA (SPAdes) (version 2) | ecosystem: Environmental > Aquatic > Marine > Intertidal zone... | reverse complement strand
CGTACCATTCGCACCGTCAGATGCTGGTTCAGCAATAGGTGCTTGTCTTTATTCATACACTAGAGAGAATAATAGAAAGTTAAACAATACTCCTTTTTTAGGACCTAAGTTTAATAATACAGAAGTTAAAAACGCACTTGATAATGGTCCTTCGAATTTAAGGTTTATTAATCTCGAAGAAGATAGATTAATTCAAAGAGTAGCTGAACTTTTACAACAACAAAAAATAGTAGCTTGGTTTCAAGGTAGGATGGAATTTGGAGCAAGAGCATTAGGAAATAGATCTATATTAGCATCTGCAGAAGATCCTAAAATGAGAGAAAAACTAAATCATGTAATTAAAAAAAGAGAAGGATTCAGACCATTTGCTCCATCAGCAATCTTAGAAACCTGTAAAAAGTTTTTTTACTTCAAGCAAGAAATACCGTATATGAATCAAGTAATCAGAGCTAGAAAAGTTGGTAAATTAGGAGGTCAGTCTCCATTTCCATCTGCAGTACATATTGATATGTCTTCTAGAGTTCATAGTGTTACAGAAAAACAAAATAAACTGTACCATAAACTACTTACAGAAATGTATAGATTAACTGGATATGGTTTACTTTTGAATACTTCATTTAACCTAAAAGACCAAACTATTACCTTAAGTCCAGAAGACGCAATTAAAAGACTTTCTAATAGTGATATAGACTACTTAGTAATGAATAACTATTTAATTTGGAATCAAAATGATTAAGTACATCAAACAGCTTTATAAGAAGTGGAAAAGAGATCGTGAATTTAAGAAGAAAATTAAAGAACTTAAAAAAAGAGATCCCTTTAACTATACAAACTTTTAAGCTATTTATACAATATACCCGTATTCATGGCAAACTTTACTAACACAAAAATCAACAAAACCTACCAGAAAATCGTCCAAGTAGATGGAGGAGTACTACAAGATGGTCTAGGTAATACACTTTCGGGTTCAATGAACGACCTAACAGTAGATGGTAGATTAGCCATTACTGGCCACTCTGATGTTTCAGCTTCTATAAGTAGGTTAGATAACTTTAGTGCTTCATTAGATGCTACGTTCGCTACAGATGCCCAATTAGAAGCAGTTTCTAGTTCATTATCTACAACAATAGATAATATTCAACATACTGATATTACTGCATTAAATAATTATACGAGTTCTGCAGATAATAGAATTACATCACTAGAAGGTTTTTCATCTTCTTTAGACGCAACATTTGCAACAGATACAGAAGTATCAACTGCTGTTAGTGGATTAAATGCCGCTACTAGCTCATATGCGATTAAAACTCAAATCAGCGGTTCTATTAATGAATTAAGTTCATCTATAGCTACAAGATTTGATAATATAGTACATTCTGATGTTAGTGGATTAAATGCCGCTACTAGCTCATACGCTCTCATTTCACAAATTTCAGGCTCTTCTGATATACTAAGTTCATCTATAGCTACAAGATTTGATAATATAGTACATTCTGATGTAAGTGCTTTAAATGCAGCAACTAGCTCATACGCTCTCATTTCTCAAATTTCAGGCTCTTCTGATATACTAAGTGCATCATTAGCAACAAGAGTAGATTCTTTAGTAGCCACTACATCATCGTATGCATTACTAGGTGTAGAGAATAATTTTGCAAATGATCAAAAAATACAAGGATCACTCTTTGCTTCCTCTTCTAATTTAGGAAGTCACCACTGGGGTGGTCAGATGTTTACAACTAAAGGACAGTATAACGATTTTAACTTAGAACAGAATAGAGACTCATCAGATGGTACAGATTTCTCTTTCTTTAAATCTAGAGGTATTCCAGGAGCAGAAATGTATGCTCAAGCAGGAGATGAAGTTTATAACTTAAGGGCATATGCTTACAAGTCAGGTTCTACTAATCAAGGTACAGCTATTACATTTTCTGATTATGAATTTGTAGCTGCAATCTCTACTGTCGTTGAAGAAACCAGACCACTATCAGCTTCCGGTGATATTAGATTTACCGTAAGAGATATTGACCGCTCTATACATACAGTAAGTATTGATAGCTCAGGTCATATAAGCAGTAGTAATGATATTTCAGCTTCTGTATATTATGGAGACGGATCACAACTTAACAACTTACCTAACTCATCAGGAGAATTACCTCCTTCAAATACTTATCTAGTTCCTGCTCTTATCAACGGAACTCCAGACGGCTTAACGTCTCTAACAGCTTCAGCTGGTATATATAAATGTATGTACTCTGGAGCAAATGGTACTCATACAGTAGAGCTTCCCGATGCTAGTAGTATTGCAAATACCTATAGAACAATTCGATTTATTTCTGATGCTTCTGTATCTGCAAACGATATAGTTCAGCTATCAGGCTCTTTAGGACAGACAATCGATGGATCTGCAACTTACGATATAGATAGAAATTACGAAGGTATCATGGTTTGGTCAGATGGAACCAACTGGTTTAGAATACAATCAAAGGCATAGTTGCTTTTTAGAAAAAAAGTTCTTATATTAGATATATATGACTATAGTGTCGTAGCACCACTTTAAAAACACGAATATGGCAAAATTAGAAAAAAAGGTTATGGAAGAACTCTATAATAGAGACGAAAGAGAGGTTTCCGCTTCTCTTGAGATCAATGGTCAGAAAGTACCAGATCCAAAATTACACCAAACAATTTCATTTATTAAATCAGGTATCCGTATTTTAGGATATGCTGCATTATGTTATAGTTTAGATATAGCAGTAGGTTTACTTATATTGAGTGAAGGAATAGGAGTTATAGAAGAATTAGTTTAAATTAAAGTTATGGGAAAATTTCAATCAACAAAAGTCTTTGACGGGTTTAGTACTTGTTTTAGACAATGGAAAGCAAAAACTACTCACTGCAGATTCTTACATGGGTACGGAGTATCTTTTAAACTATGGTTTGAAGGTGATTTAGATAACCGTAACTGGGTATGGGACTTTGGTGGTATGAAAAGAGCAAATGGCAAAATTGATAATATGAGTCCTAAGGAATGGTTTGATTATATGTTTGATCATACTGTTGTTATGGCTGAAGATGATCCTGCATTAGACTCTTTTAGAAGAATGGCCGGTAAAGGAATCATTCAGTTACGTATTATACCTGCTGTAGGAGCAGAGAAATTTGCAGAGTTTATCTACAACAAAGTAAATCCTTTCATAGAGAATGAAACTAATGGAAGAGTAAAAATAACCAGAGTAGAATTTAAAGAGCACAATAAAAATTCAGCAATATATGAGCCTAGGTAGAATAGAAGACTATAACAAAAATTTACCTATAGTAGAAGTATATACTGCAGTTCAGTCAGAAGGTAGTCGTCAAGGGTTTCCTACTATAGTAATCAGAACGACTGGATGTACACATAGATGTTACTTCGGAGAAGGAGGCTGGTGTGATAGTTGGTATACCTCTATACACCCAGAGAAAGGTAAATATAATTTTAACGATATTATTAAAAAGTATGAGGAGAATCCTCATATTAAAGAGATGATGCTTACTGGTGGTTCACCCACTATGCATGCTAAACTCGTTAACGAATTAACACACTTCGCACATGAAAACGAAATCTTCATCACGATTGAGAATGAGGGATCGCATTATCTGCCTACCGATTATCCTATCGATCTCCTTAGCATTTCTCCTAAGTTTAGTAATAGTATCCCCGTTATTGGTACTCTCACTCCTCAGGGAAAGGTAGTAGACGAAAAAATGATAAAGACTCACAACAGGCTTAGAGTTAATAAAGATGCTATTAGACAGTCAATTAAGTACCATAAAGATTATCATATAAAACCTGTTTTAGATAAAGATTTTACTATACTTGATGAAATAGAAGACTTCTTATCAGATCTAAATATACCAGATGATAAAGTATGGGCAATGCCTGCAGGTGATACTAGAGAAGCATTATTTGAATCCTATCCTAAAGTTATGGACTTTGTAAGAGATAGAGGTTGGAGATTTACTGGAAGAGCTCACATAATGGCTTTTAACGATCAAAGAGAAGTCTAATGAGCTTTATAATTGGTTCACCTTGTGTTAGTACCTGTGATACAGCTTGCGTTGCGGTTTGTCCAGTTGACTGTATTCACGGTCCTATAGATATTACTGGAGCAGGAGCAGAAGTAGCTAATATGAGTAAAGAAGAACTACAAGGTAAAAGTCTATATATTAACCCTGAAGAATGTATTGACTGCGGAGCTTGTGTTCCGGAATGCCCAGTAGAAGCAATATTCGATAGTGAGGAAGATGCAATCGAAGCAGGAGAAAAAGAAGCAGTTATTAATAATTATAAATTTTTTGGATTAAATTATGAATGAGATAGAATTTGTACAGTGGTTGAGAGGTTTTGCAGAAGGAGTACATCATTACAATATTACTCCTAAGCAATGGGATCATATGAAAGAGGTTTTGAAAAAGGTAGGGACGTCTTCATCAGCAGATTATACTACCGGTAACTGGACTTTAAATCACACATGGGAGTAAAAAAAGTTTATTATAGTTGGGAGGATGTTTATAAACTCCTCGATAACATTCACGCACAAACAAAAGGAAAGATAGATTACGTATCAGGAATTCCAAGAGGAGGTACTATCTTAGCAATAATGTATTCACATCGTTTTGATATTCCTTACTTTGAATATAAAAGTAATCACTACCCTAGACTGTTAATTATAGATGATATAGCAGATAGTGGAGAGACAATATTAAAATGGAGAGATGAGATGTTTAATCCTAAGTTTGCTACTCTACATTATAAAACATCCTCAAAAGCAAAACCAGAATATTTCGCTAAAGAGATACCTGATGATTACGGTTGGATTGTTTACCCTTGGGAAAAAGAAAATTCCAAAACCATTCAAGATTATTTGGATGTTTAAAATAAATTTCTTATCTTTAATTAAGAAATGAGTCGTAGAACCTCAATAAAACAAATTAAATATTATGCCTAAAAAGTTTATAGAAGGAACAGAATTAGTAAGAGCCGGATTCGCTAACGGTATTTCAACTCAACTAGCGGAAAAGCAAAAGATAGAAGGACCAGAAGCTAAGCTTACTGATCATGAAAAGCAAGTTATTATAGAAAGAGCAGCAGAAGCATATGCAAACTTTTTAACTGCATTAGGATGTGACTATAAAGACGATCCTAACTCTGCAGATACTCCAATGAGAGTAGCTAAAGCTTATGTTAATGACTTGTGGGCTGGAAGATATAGCCCTTTAGATCGTATTACAGCATTTCCTTCTGATGGATATGACGGCATTGTACAAGAGAGTAATATACCAGTAACGTCTATGTGTTCTCACCACCATCAAGCTATTAGAGGTACAGTAAGTATTGCTTATATAGCATCAGAAGATGGTAAGGTAGTAGGACTGTCTAAGCTTAATAGAATTGTAGAGCAATTCGGTAGAAGAGGAGCTATTCAAGAGCAGTTAACGGTAGCTATTCATAATGCAGTAGATAAGATATGTGAAGGTAATTTAGGAGTAGCAGTTCAGGTAAATGCAACTCATGCATGTGTATCATGTAGAGGAGTAAAGCATGGAGGAGCTTCAATGCAGACTGCTAAGTTAACAGGAGCATTTTTAAATGAGGATTCAGCAAAAGCAGAGTTTTATAAGAACATAGAATTAGCAAGCATATGCAAGCATTAGAATATAGACCTTGGGGTGCATATGAAGTATTACATGATACCTCAGAAGCTAAAGTTAAGATTATAGAAGTTGAACCCGGACAAAGACTCTCCTATCAATACCATAATAAACGTAGAGAACAATGGACGGTTATTTACGGTACCCTTACAGTAGTATTAGATGATCAAGAATATACCGTTAAAACGGGAGGTTCCATACATATTCCATTAGAAGCTAAACATAGAGCTTGGAATAAAACAGATAAACCAGTTAGGTTTGTAGAGGTACAAACAGGAACCTATTTTGGTGAAGACGATATAGTTAGATTAGAAGATGATTATATGAGAGCAGATGATGTGCAGGAATTTTTAGAAATGGCAGATGAACCTGGTCCTTGGCCAGAAGAATACGATAAAGTAAATACAATAGGAGGATTAACAATGCCGAAAGAGAACACAAATAAATTAAATAAAAATGAGTAGACAGTTATCACTATTTGAGGAAGAGAAGTATGAGATTCCATCTTCTCCCTCAGTACCATTCATCGACGAAGTAGAAATTTTTAATAATACCTTCGGTAAACCAAATAATTATGAACCTAATATACCAGCTAAGAAAGAATGGCAATTCGTCTATGATTTCATCCTTGAAGAACTCGAAGAGTATAAAGAAGCTTGCGAAAGAGGGGACATTGTGGAAGTTCTGGACGCTTTGTGCGATATTACTTATGTTTCCCTTGGGAACGGTGCTATGTTACATGGCCTTAAGGATAAGGTATGGCCTGCATATCAAGAAGTACAAGCTTCTAATATGTCGAAAGCTTGTAAAACTGAAGAAGAGGCCATACAAAGTGTCAGCCAAAGAAGTAAGGAACAAGGTGAGGCCTGTCATTTTGAGAAGGTTGAGGAAGGACGGTACATTGTCTACCGTACCAGGGATAGAAAAGTAATGAAAAGTATCAATTACTTTAGACCAGACCTAAAACAGTTTTTCAATGATTAATTTAAGAGATCATATAAAGAGAGTAGAAGGTAAGGATTACGTTCCTTACGATATTGCACTTAAAGCAGTACAAGAGACTTTTGCTTACCAGAGAAGTATAGATTCAGAAATGGGTAAAGTAGAAGGGTATTTACAAAGTATAACAGACACATTAAGCAGTACATTAGAGAATGATAAAAATAGCACACGAGAGCCCTAAAAGTATTTTTGAAGAAGTACAGAGATTTACTGATTACGACTATGCACTAGTACATTTATTTGAAGAAGATGAAGAGTACTTAAAGCAGTTTAAAGATGCTATCAGAAAAGGGAGAGAGGTAATATTAGATAACTCTATTTTTGAATTAGAGGAAGCATTTGATGCTGTTAAGTTTGATAAATGGGTGAACGAAATAAAACCTACGTGGTATATAGTTCCTGATGCTTTGGAAGATGCTAGTAAAACTTGCGATCAAATGGAAGACTGGAATAACAAAGGTCTTGGTTATAAAGGTAGCGGTAAGATAGGAGTAGTTCAAGGTAAAACTTATGATGAAATAGTAGATTGTTACAATTATATGAATTGGGAAGCAGATGTAGACATGATTGCTATCTCTTTTGATTATTCGTATTACACCCATTCTGTTCCTCATGCTAACAAGTATGTTAGCTGGATGCTAGGACGTGTTAAGCTACTGGGAGATTTACTTAGAGACGGTGTTATTAATCAAGCTAAGCCTCATCACTTATTAGGTTGTAGTTTACCTCAAGAATTTAGTTTTTATAAACATTCTGATTACGATTGGATCTATTCTTTAGATACGTCTAATCCTGTTGTGCATGGGATTAAAAATATAACATATGGTTCAGATGGTCTTTGGTCAAAAGAAAGACAGAAACTACACGAGTTAATAAACTCAGATATTGATATGCAGCAGCTAGGAACTATTAAGAATAATATTCAAAAATTTAAATGGTATACAAATGGCAACTAATGTATGGATAGCTTTTTTCTCACAGACTGGTTCTGAGATAGCTGATATAGCAGAATCACTAGGCAGATGGCCAGATAGGATCATTACTAACGATAGACCTGAACATCTTAGAACAGTAGATCCTAGAATAGAAGAGAAAGGTTATTTTACTATGGGAAATAAACCTTCTTTAGAAGAGTATGAAGAGGTATTAGTATATTTTCCGGAAGCATTAGTAACATTACATGGATGGTTAAGGATAATGCCTCCTGAGATTTGTGAGAAATTTACAATATACAATGGACATCCAGGGTTAATAACTTACTATCCTGAACTTAAAGGTAAAGATCCTCAGGTGAGAGCTTTTGAAGGAATCAAAGAAGGAAAATATCCTACTGCTGGAGCAGTATTACATAAAGTTGTTGCAGGAGTAGATGAAGGTAAAGTTATAGCAGAGGAAAAGTTCAATACTTTTAAGGTGGAGCTTGAAGATTTATTTCGTATATTAAGAGATAGAAGTTTATATATGTGGGTTAATTTCTTAAAAAAGGTTTTATGATAACAAGAATTGCATTAGTAGGAGCTAGTAGTACAGGTAAGACTACTGTTTATGAACTACTTAAAAACAAATTACCTAAATACGAATTCGTAAACGAATCTACTAGAACTGTAGGTAGTTATGGATTTCCTATTAACGAAGAAGGTACTTGCGCTACTCAGTTAGCTATTAGTAGCTTTCATTTAGAAGCTTTACTTCAACCTTATAATTTAGTATTAGATAGATGCTATATGGACGTAGTAGTTTATACTAAATTTATGAAAGGAGTAACTTCACATACTTACAGCTATATAGAAGATACTTGGAATAGAGTAAAAAATGAATATACTCATTATATTTACTTTCCTATTGAATTTGATTCTGTAGATGATGGAGTAAGAAGTATAAGTGAAGAATGGAGAAAAGAAGTAGATGATGAGTTTAAAGCTGTACTAGAAGGAGTACGTCAACCTTATCTTACTATAACTGGTTCTCCTATGCAAAGAGTAGAACAGATAATGGAATTTATAAAATGACAAAAAAATTAAAAGGGTACCGTAAATGGTGGCGTAATATATTGAGGCAGATGGTAAGAGACAAAAAACTTTCACCTGCTGAAAGATTAGGTGCTAGAGTAGGGTATATGGGAGTTGGTTTTCTTATTGCAGGACAATGGACTCTTTCACCTCCTATGTATATGCTAGGCTTTGGATGCGTACTAATTCAAGTCTCAGTTAGAAAACAATGGAATTTGGTAGCACTACAGCTCAACGGACTTATAGCATGGACTATTCACTTTTATAAGACACTTTTATGAAAATAGCATTAATAGCACACGATAATAAAAAAGCAGAAATGGTAGCTTTTGTTTCTAAGAGACTTCCATTTTTCAATAGAGAGGACATAACGATAGTAACTACAGGTACTACAGGTAAGCATGTTAAGCATGCAGGTATAGGTAATGTAGAAACTGTTCAATCAGGTCCACTAGGAGGAGATGCTCAAATAGCAGCACAAGTAACTGAAGGTAAAATTAACTTAGTTATATTTTTAAGAGATCCTTTAGATAAACACCCTCACGATGTAGACATTTCAATGTTAATGAGACTTTGTGATGTTCATAATATTCCACTTGCTACAAATTATAAGACAGCAAGTTATTTAGTTAAATATTTAAAAAGTAAAAATGTATAAATACGGAGCAAAACTATTAAGGGTCGTTGACGGAGATACGGCCGATGTAATGATTGATTTAGGGTTTTCTACTTGGGTAAAAGCAAGGCTTAGATTTAAAGGTGTAGATACCTGGGAAAAAAGAACTAGAAATTTAGAAGAAAAAGCGAAAGGTGTATTAGCTTCTGAATTTACAAAAAAACACTTAGAGCTAAATGACGGTAAGTTTGTCATTCAGTCCTTCGGTAAAGGTAAGTACGGTAGAGTACTTGCAGAGATTTTTATTGATCTCGATGGAGAAGAAACCTCTTTAAATAAACTATTAATAGAAAATGGTCACGCTTATGTTTACGAAGGTGGCAAAAAACAATTATTTAAAGGATAAATTATGTCAGAAGTTAAAAATTATCAAGAAGTAGTAGACATTGCGTCTAAACATTTAGGGAAAGTAGGAGGCGACGGGTATAAAGATACCTATGCTCCGGAATTATTAGTTAAGGTACCTCGATATTTGAATAGAGAAGGATACGGATTGACTGATAAAAATTTTGTAGGAGTAGATACTTGGAATTGTTATGAAGTATCAGCCATCACTACTAAAGGACTACCAGTAGCAGGAATGTTAAAAATTGTATGTCCTTCAGATTCACAATATCACGTAGAATCTAAATCTATAAAGTTATATTTAAACTCATTTAATATGACTAGATTAGGAGATAATACAGTTGAATGTATTTTAGAGATTGAAGAAAGAGTAAAAGCTGATTTAGATAAGTTACTTGAAACTGATACTACTGTAAGTTTCTATTCCGGTGAAGATGACGGTAAAGCATTATCGTTTGAAGGGTATCAAGATTTAGCTGAGATTGCAGATTTAGATCAAATAGATTTCACTGCTTTCTCTTCAGATGCTTCTCAATTAGAAATAGAAACTGTATCAGAAGAGGCTAAAGAAGTAAAGTTAAGATCTAACCTATTAAGGTCTAATTGTAGAGTTACTAATCAACCAGACTGGGGAGATGTCTTTATTAGAATGAAAGGAAAGAATATTCCTTCTCCTGAATCAGTAGCGAAGTATATTGTATCTCACAGAACTGTAAGTCACTTCCATGAAGAGATTTGTGAAATGGTATTTAAGCATTTAACAGATGCATATCAACCAGAAGATTTAATGGTATCTTGTTTATATACTAGAAGAGGAGGATTAGATATTAACCCTATTAGAGCTACTCATTCAAGGTTTATTCCTGATTTTTTCACTAATACTGATTACAGAATAGAGAAAACTTTAAGACAGTAATATGGCTGATGTTATAATCGAAGAAGAAAAAGAGCTAATTGCTAAGAGAAAAGCTCCCGGAGATAATTGGATTCTGGAAAGAGATCAATCAACTGTTGTTGAAGGATTAGTTATGGCACTGACGATGTATATGAGAGCAACTAAGTTCAAAGGTGAGTATAGATTAGCTCCACTAGACGGTAAACTTTATGCTATCAAAAAACATGAAGTTGAAATTGAAGAAGAAGAACCAATGAAATTCGACCTTTACGGTGAATATTAATGTCTCGTATACTAAAAAAATACTCTCATAAGTATGAGTTTCTTAAACTAGAACTTGAGGAAATACAAGAACAGTTTGAGGAATATGAAATTGAATGGAAGAGTATTTTTGGTAAGTACTTCAATAACATTCAAACAGAGGTTTGGATGAATGAGGAAACCGGGGAGATAAGAAACACTCCCCCAGGACAAGATGAAGCAAAGGAAAAGAAGTACGATAAGGTAAAGAAGCTGTATAGAAAAGCATCCACTAAAGCACATCCGGATAAGGGAGGTAATATAGACGACTTTAACGACATCAAAGAATGTTACGACAATAACGACTTACTCGGACTTCTCTCCTACGCTTCACAAAATAATATAGATTTCGATGTATCAGATGATGATACAGAAATTCTAGATAAAAGCTGTTTAGGTTTGCAAAATAAAATTACTAGTTTAAAGTCTTCTCTAGTATGGCACTTCTTCACAGGAGACAAAAGAAAAAAACTTGGCGTTATATTACAGCTGGAACAGCAATATGATGTTAAAATAGATCAAATAGAAGTACTTAAATAAGTTGCCTCCCTGCGTATTTTTTCTTATATTTATGTATAAATAATTAAGGTTATGACTGTAAAAAAAGCGAAAAGACATTACGAGCCCTGGTCTATAAAAGAGGCTAAAGATTTCATTGAACATTATTTAGACGGTGTTAAATTCAGAGACGTTAAGGTAGTTATTGATCAATATGCTCGGAAGGTAGAGAGAACCTTTGATGCTGTATCCTTTAGGCAGAAAGAGATTATTAGTATCCTTACCGATGGAGAACAAGGTCTAAAGACAGATAAATGGACTAAAGAGTTTATTCAAGCTATAGATGATAAACTTAACGAAGGAACAGTATCTAAAGCTAAATTAATAATGTTATTTGAATAGTATGAATATAGAAAAAAAGTATTATACCGTCCAGGACTCTGAGACGTTAAAACTAATGTTCCAGCACATTCAAGAGTCAGAAGTTATAGCTGTGGATACTGAGACTACTGGTCTTAACCCTAGAAAGAATAAAATCATTGGATGGTCTATATCCGGTGATGAAGGTGTAGGTTTTTATTTACCTACATTAGTATTTGATTATGAGAAAGATGAATTAGTACTTCAAACTATAGATGGTACTTCTACAGAGCTTTTATCTAGAAACTTACTTAAGAGTTTGATAGGAAAGAAACTTGTATTTCATAATGCTTCGTTTGACGTTCAGTTTATTAAGAACTACTTTGATGTAGATTTACTACCCGACGTATGGGTTGATACTGGACTACTTGTTCATACTGTAAATGAAGAAGGTGCTTTTGGTTTCGGTAATCCTTTTGGACTTAAATCCATAGCGATAATGAATCAAAAGGCTCTAGGGCTTGATATAGAAAAAGCTGCTAATGAGGAACAAGTTGAACTAAAAGAAAGTATTAAAAAGAATGGAGGATCCGTTACTAAAGAAAGCTTTCAGATCTATAAAGCTGATCTGGATATTCTTAGCAAGTATGCTTCTGCTGATACCGACCTTACTCTACGTATATGTAATTTATACCTGGGAAAACTTAAAGAGGAAGGATTAGAGAAGTTTTTCTTTGAAGATGAGGTTATGCCTATCTACAGAGAAGTAACTGTGCCTATGGAAGCACAGGGAGTAGATTTAGATGTAGAATTAATTGAAAGGATACATACTGAAATTACTGAAGATCAAGCTAAAAATAAAGAGATAGTTATGAAATCTTTACTTGAGGTATCTGAGGTTAAAGCATGGGTAGTAGATACTGCTACTGAAGCTTATCCTCCGTCTCATAAAGGTAACTTTGCTCAACGATTAGTACAGCGCTACTCTCTTCCTTTACCTAAATCAGAAAAAACTGGTAAATACTCTCTTACTCAAAAGAATATAGAAGAGTTAGAAGACTCTAAGATGAAAGAGTTTTTACTTACAGGTGATCTAGAGTTAATCGACGAAGTAGAAAGAGCTAGAATTTCTATGTCTTTATGGAAAGAGTCTAATGATGGTGAATACCTTAATATACAATCTAAGAAGCACTTAGGTGAGATTGTATTTAAGTACATGGGGATTAAACCTAAAGTATCAGGTGCTAATACTAAGTCTGGTCGAGATAAGTTCGATATGGATATGGTAAAAGATCTAGCGAAAGATTATCCCTGGGCAGAAAATTTAAGAGTATACAATAAGTTACTTAAGATTAAATCTACCTACGTAGACAGGTTTAGAGACCGTCAGGAAGACGGTAGATACTATTTCTACTTCAAGCAAAATGGTACTGTATCTGGTCGATACGGTTCTGATGCTCAACAGTTACCGAAGCCCCTAGAAGAAGGAGAAGATGCTCCTGTAATCATGAAGTATGTGAATATAGTTAGAGAGTTCTTAGTTGCCGGACCTGGTAGAAAGGTTATTGATGCGGATTACGAATCTCTAGAACCTCACTGCTTTGCTAGCGTTACAGGAGATAAAGCTCTTCAAGAAATCTTTAATAAAGGATGGGACTTCTATTCTACTGTAGCTATAAAAACTGAGAAGCTAAACGAGCAAAGAGATAGATTTCCTAACGGAGTCTCAGCTGATAAAAAAGCTGATAACTATCTTAAGAAGTTAGAACCTGTTGCCCGTAATAAAGCTAAAGCTTATTCACTGGGTATTGCATACGGTATGGAAGCATATGCTCTTAAGATGACTTTAGATGTAGATCAAAAGACTGCTGAAGGACTTATTAAAGGTTACTTAGATGGTTTTCCTGAACTAGCAGCATGGAGAGAGAGATCAAGAGAAATGGTTAAGGCTTACGGTAAGATAGAGAACTATGTAGGACGTGTACGTCACTTACCTAAAGTTAAACATATATATGAGCAAGTTGGAGATCGTATGATGGACTGGAGATATAGAAAGCAACTAGAAACTCAGATACCTACTAAAACTAATCCGAAGACTGGTAAAATGATGTCTCCTAGAGACCAAGTTACTCAAGCTTATAGAGATTATCGTAACGGACTTAATAACTGTTTAAACTTTCAATTGCAGTCATTAGCAGCTGCAGTAGTAAATAGAGCTGCACTTGTTATTAACCGTAAAGCTAAAGAGCTAGGTATTGATGCTATATGTCAAGCTCAGGTTCATGATCAATTGATAATTAACGTAGCTGAGAAAGATGCTGCGATGTTTGCTCCGTACGTTCAAGAGATAATGGAGAATACGACTAAACTACCTGGAGTAACTTTAAAAGCACCTCCAGAGATAGCTAATAACTGGTCAGAAGGACATTAATATGAAAGAGCAAGATTTAATAGATTTAGGGTTTAAAAGAAACGATATAATAGAGGACTTCCTCGGGGGTACACCTTATTACTATTACACATATGATATTACAAATGAGTTATGTTTAATATCTAGTGATAACGGAGAAGCTGAACAAAATGGCTGGAGTGTAGAAATGTTTGATTACGATAACATTGAATTTACTAGTAAAGAAGACATTGAAAAACTTATTAGTTTAATTGAAAAGAATAAAGTAGGATATTTATAATAAATGAGAAACAGCCCAGAGCGTTTTAATTTTTTTTTAACCCGACGATCTTAGGACGTCACAAATACAAATGATATGAGTACATTAATTTATGAACGTAATCCGTTCGACATTTTAGTCAGGAACTTCCTGCAATCAGCTAACAGGTACCAACCATTAGCAGAATCCAAATTACCCCACCCAGTAGATATTTACGAAAGAGACAACGGTCTAGGCCTCGATATAGCTTGTACCGGTATTTCTAAAGAAGATATCGAAATTCTTATTGAGGGTAATATAATTAGAATAAACTACGATAAAGACAAAGATGATTGCCATTGCGCTCCAGAGTGTGATTGCAAAGACGTGTCTTACATACACAAAGGTATTGCTAAAAGATCTTTCAACTTAGGTTGGAAAATTGATAGTAAGTTTAACCTTTCTAAAGCAACAGCCGACTTTAAAAACGGTTTATTGCAAGTTATAATTCCTTTTGCTAAAGGGTCAGAGCCAAAAACTTTGAAAATTAGCTAAATAAACCAGCTCTGGGTTTGTTTTTACAATTATTATTCTTATATTAATATAAATAAATAAAGTTACATATGTCAAAAAGTTTATTACCATCTAATGATAGGCTATTAATTAAGCCAATAGATGAAGGAGAGCAAACATACGGGAATATAGTTATTCCTGATATGGGAAAAGAAAAACCAGAAATGGGTGAAGTTATAGCCGCTGGTAAAGGTAGAATGTCCGAGTTCGGACAATTTATTCCTGTAAATCATAGAGTAGGAGATGTAGTATTAGTTCCTAAAATCGGTACCTTGAGGATTGATTTTGAAGGAGACGAATATTATATAGCCCAGGATAAAGAAGTATTAGCAGTTGTAAAAGAATCAGACAATGAGTAAAAAAATTACATTTTCAAATGAAGCTAGAAATACTCTAGCGGACGGAGTAGATCAACTAGCAGACGCAGTTACAGCTACATTAGGACCAGCAGGTAGAAACGTTATTATAGAGCAAGATATGGGTAACCCTGTATCAACTAAAGACGGTGTTACTGTTGCTAAGTCTATCGAGTTAAAAAATAAAGTGCAAAACTTAGGTGCACAGATTGTTAAACAAGCAGCTATTAAAACAGCAGAGCAAGCAGGTGACGGTACTACAACATCAACCCTTCTAGCTCAGTCAATACTTAATGAAGGTCTTAATAGGCTTAAAGCCGGAACTAATGCAGTAGACATTAAAAGAGGTATTGATAAAGCAGTAAAAGATACTGTTGAGTTTTTAGTACAGCAAAGTAAAGATATTACGGATGAAGAACAGCTAAAACAGGTCGCTACAATTTCAGCTAATAATGATATAGAAGTTGGTGAGTTGATTTCCACTGCCATGGATAAAGTTGGTCCTGATGGAGTAGTTACAGTTGAAGAATCAAAAACAGGAGAAACATATCTCGAAACAGTCGAAGGTATGCAATTCAATCGCGGTTATAAGTCTCCTTACTTCGTTACGGACAACTCAACAATGACCGCTGTTCTTCAAAATCCGTATGTATTAATTACTGACAAGAGATTGAATCAAGTCAAAGAGCTACTTCCTATCTTAGAAGCAGTTTCTAGCGCTGGTAAGTCTCTTCTTATAATTGCAGACGATATCGACGGAGAGGCGTTGTCTACTATGGTAGTTAACAAGATGAGAGGTATTCTTCCTCTTGTAGCTGTAAAAGCTCCTGACTTCGGAGATAGAAAGAAAGCAATGTTAGATGATATTGCAGTCCTTACAGGCGGTCAAGTAGTATCGCATGAGAAAGGAATGAGACTAGATAAGTTTGATATTAAATGGTTAGGTAAGGCTACAAAGGCTACAGTAACTAAAGATACAACTACAATCATAGATGCTTTAGGTGAAGAAGAACAAATCAGCAATAGAGTATCAGAAATCAAAAACTTAATTGAAGAGTCTAACTCTCCTTTTGAGAAAGAAAACCTTCAAGACAGATTAGCTAAATTCTTAGGTGGGGTAGCAATCGTTCATGTGGGTGGTCATACAGAAGTAGAAATGAAAGAGAAGAAAGATCGTGTTGATGATGCATTGCATGCGACTAAAGCAGCTTTACAAGAGGGTATTCTACCTGGTGGTGGTATTGCTTTGCTTAATGCAGCATTGCATCTCACTGATCTACTCGGAGGAGTTGACGAAGAATCTCAAATAGGTTATGACATTGTAATTAATGCTATTGAGAGACCATTCTATAAAATACTCCTTAATGCAGGCTTTAGTAATGACCATATTGGAGATCTAGAAGAATCAATTAAAGAGTCTGGTGATCAATGGGTAGGTTATAATCCTAGAACAGAGCAGATAGTAAATATGTTCTCGGAAGGAATTATAGATCCAACCAAAGTGACTAGACTATCATTAGAAAATGCAGCCTCAGTTGCCGGTACGTTATTGATTACCGAGGCTGTAGTGAGTAAAGGCAAAGATAAAAAAGAAGCAGCACCGGGAATCGATCCTAGTATGCTTATGGGTTAAAATTTTAAATTAATAATAATAATGGACAAACAAGAACTATTTGAACAGATTGCAGAACAATTTGCAATCTTAAGCGAAAACAATGAAGGATCTACTAAAGCTTCTCAAGCAAGAGCTAGAAAAGCGGCAGGTGAAATTAAGAAATTGATTACTCCTTATAAGAAAGCGAACATGGAAGCAACGAAGGGGTAGGGGGCGTTTCTCTCTCCGACGAAGTCGCCACGCGCGAATTTGACAAAAGCCCTGCCCTAACCGGTGGGGTTTTTTTTGTGAAATAGTTGGTAAAGTGAGAAATAGTCCGTATAGGGGAACCTTCCGGAATAGCATAGTTGGATATTTATAATAAAAATCGTATATTGTAGTATGGAATTTATTTACTTTAGTGATGAGTGGAACGAAAAAAGAGAAGAAAGAGATAATACTAGAGAAGGTAGTGCTAACCCACCAAGATTGGCTCCATGCTCTGCGCATGCCTACGCCAGTGAAGAACAAGAAGAAATATACCAGAAAAACAAAACATAAGAATGGAGATTAAAAGTTATATTAAGGAAGTACCCGACTTCCCTAAGAAGGGTATCAATTACAAAGACATACAGCCATTACTTGCCGATGACCAGGCATTCTTCGATGCTTTATATGATTTAGCAGAATTGGTCGATGTTGAGAAGATAGATTACTTTGTAGGGATCGAGTCGCGTGGGTTTATATTCGCGTCCGCTTTAGCTGCAATGAATATGAAAGGCTTTAAAATGGTGAGAAAGGCAGGCAAGCTGCCTAATGAAGATTTAATTAGTATGGAGTATGGATTAGAGTATGGAAGTGATACTCTGGAAATGCAAAAGGGTTCTGGAAATGTTGTTATTGTTGATGATGTATTCGCGACCGGAGGGACTATGAAAGCGGCTCGACTTATCTGCAAGCTTGCAGGTTATAAAGTAGTCGATACAATTTCCTTAATTGATATAGGTTTAATACAAAATCACGATACAAAATGTCTAATATCCTATTAGTATCAGCAACCAAGCTAGAACATCACGATGAAGAGCTATTCGGGATACCTATCCATATAGTCGGTATAGGTAAAGTAGAATCAGCTCTAAATACATATAAACTTATTCAGAAGTATAAACCTGATCATGTTGTTAACTTTGGTTCTTGTGGGAATCTAGGGAACAGTAAAGTTGGCCAAGTAATTAGAGTAGGAGAAGTACATGATGACTTTGACGGATGTGTAGTACCACAGCATCCTACTTTATACATTCTTCCTAGATCTAGAATGTCTGGCTATAAACTATTCAGCACAGATACCTTTTATAAGAATGATGCTTCCTATAGTGAACTTTACACTAGGAAAATAGAAGAGTGCCACATTGTGGATATGGAAGGATACTCTATAGCTAATGTTTGCCTTTCTGAAAATGTTGACGTATCCATATATAAATGGGTTAGTGATGATGGAGATAGTTCTGATTGGCTAGCAAACGCTTCTATCGGATATAATAATTTTAAAGAAATATTTAAAGAACAATGGCTGTAAAGAATCCAAGAGTACCTAGAAGAGAAGAGATTCTTGATATAATTAACACCATAAACAATATAACAGAAGGTAGAAGTTACTTTGTTGGTAGTATAGAAGATGATATCAACCTCAAAGGAGTAGGTAAAGATATAAGAGATGTAGACGTAGTAGTAACTACTGAAGAAGACCTAAAAGCTATATGTGAATTCTATGACTTTTTATACACAAAAGAATCCATCTACAACAACTTTCGAGTTCTACAGTTCGATAAATATGTTTGTTACGATAGGGATATTAAGATAGATATACTATATCCTCATACAGATACATCTTCTGTAGAAGTAACCACCAGTGAATATTACGGTACTCAGGTTAAACATCGGACCTATGAGTACAAATCTGCTTTAATAAGAGAATTTATTTCAATGTCCAATGATGACTGGGTATTAGATAAGTTTTTACCTTTTCTTAATCGATATGAATAAAATTTGGTTCTTTGGCTGTAGCCTAACTTACGGGAGCGGACTATCAAGAATAAATGCTCCAATGACTAGTAGATGGACTTCTTTAGTATCTGATAGACTCAACCTTAAGGAAGAAAATAAAAGCTCACCAGGTGCATCAAATGAGATGATACTTATGGAACTAAGAGATGCATACAATAGCATATCTAAAAACGATACAGTAGTACTGCAGACAACATTTCCAGGTAGAACATTCGGATTTGTACATCAGACAGATAAACCTGTTAGGTACAATATAGTATTCCCAAAACCTACTTTGAAGTATAACCTTCTTCATCATGGAGGAAAATTCGAAGGTAAGAAGTTTAACATATTTCGTACAGATGTAAGTGAAAAGCAACACTTTGAACATACTGAGGATACGGTTGAGTTAATGCAATCACTATCTAATTATGTTGCTGAAGTGAAGCTTCCTTATTTAGATAAATGGAAAGAGCATTACACAGCTGAGTTTTCCTTTTATAAGGAGCTATTAGAAGCAAAAGGAGTAAATACTCTGTACTGGGATTTTGATGAAAGGTTCAAGTACGAAACAATAGTA
>Ga0209771_1000873_pt1 | contig 19770 bp, 17 predicted proteins | sample SaaInl59LU_5_DNA_FD_184639 | JGI IMG/M metagenome (GOLD analysis project Ga0209771, IMG submission 184639) | Marine microbial communities from expanding oxygen minimum zones in the Saanich Inlet - ESP_59LU_5_DNA (SPAdes) (version 2) | ecosystem: Environmental > Aquatic > Marine > Intertidal zone... | reverse complement strand
TGAGATTGCTCTAGTAGGTTTTGGAGATGAGCCTTTTGCAAATATGGTAACTCCCAAAATGACTAGTGTAAATCAACACAGTTATCAAATAGGAAAAATAGCTGCAGAAAAATTCTTGGAATACACAAAACAAAATCAAATACAACAAACTTTACAGAAACACATTTTAAAAGCTAAATTAATTATTAGAGAATCTTCTTTAAAGAAAAAATAAAAAAGGCCAGATATAAAATCTGACCTTTTTTTTTGCTAATTGCCTATCATTAACAACTCATTACAAACAATTTCTGTGACATATCGTTTATCACCTTCTTTTGTTTCATAACTTCTAGAAGTTAATTTACCTTCTATAGCTACTTCTTTTCCTTTTTCTAAATACTTTTCAATAATTTCTGCTGTTTTATTCCAAGCTACAATATTGTGCCATTGTGTGTCTGTTACTTTTTCTCCTTTTGCATTTTTATAATTTTCATTTGTTGCTAAAGAGAATTTTGCAAGTTTTTTACCACTTTCTAAAGTGATGATTTCTGGAGCATTTCCTAAATTTCCAATTAACTGAACTTTGTTTCTTAACGTACTCATAAGATAAGGTTTTAAATTATTATTTGTCAATTCGTTTTGACACTGCAAAGATGAAACTGATTAGAAACAAAAATCGGTTATTAATCGTTTGTTTTCGTTTGTAAATGAATGTAATCGTTTATTATTTTTTAATATATTTGTAATCAGAAAGTTAGTGTTAATTAAAATTGTTGTTTTTTGGAAGAAAGAATTTGTTTGGAGTGTTCAGAAAAAGTTGTGGGTAGAATAGATAAAAAATTCTGTTCTGATTATTGCAGAAATGCCTACAACAACAAAGTAAATAAAGAGAGTAAAAACTTAATAAGAAATACAAACAATAGGCTTAGAAAAAATTACAATATTCTTTCGAAACTTAATGTTTCTGGCAAAACTAAAGTAACTCGAAGAAAATTGTTTGATAAAGGTTTTGACTTTAATTTTTTTACATCTATCTACACTACAAAAACTGGTAATGTTTATTATTATGTTTATGATGAAGGTTATTTACCTTTAGAAAATGAAGTTTTTTTGTTAATTAAACGAGACTAATATTTACTTCCAAGTATTTCCTTTTACTTTTAAAGCTGCTTTTAATACATCTTTTTGACTCAATTGCCCAATTAATTTACCATTATCACAAACAGGAAAACGTCTTCTTCTAGAACTTAAAAACTTAAAGGCTGCATCAAAAATATTCATATCCTTATCAATTGTATCTACATCAGTAACCATATATTTACCAACAATGTTGTTTCTATCTGAAGGCATATTGTAGTATTTACTTTCAGATATATGTTTTATACAGTCTGTCTCAGAAATAATACCAACAAGTTCGTTTTTATCATTTACAACAGGACCTCCAGAAATTTTATATTTAATAAGTTGACTAATTACATGATCTAAAGAATCTTCTGCTTTAAAAGTAATAAGCTTAGTTGTCATGTAATCTGACACTAAAATTTGCTCTTCGTTTTTACCTTGAGAGGTGTCTCTTTTTCCTTGAAAGCTTTTGATTCCCATAGTTTTAAATTTTAAGTTGATTTTAAATTTACAGATTTTTCTGTTTTGTTCAACATTTGTTTTAAGTTTTTTTTATTTAGTACTTTTATAAAAATCAATTTTTAACCATGAAAAAATTCTCTTCTTTACTTTCTATACTCATCATTTTAGGTGTTATATACTGGAGTTTTTACGATTTAAAACCTTCTTTACCTGAAGAAGATAATACTGCAGAAACTGAATTCTCTCTAAATAACGCATTAAATCACCTTAAAATAATTAGTGAAAAATCACATCATGTAGGCTCATCAGAACATAAAAAAGTACAAAACTATATAGTTTCTGAACTTCGAAAAATGGGGCTTGAAACTGAAATTCAAACTCAAACTGCCGTTAATAAAAAATGGTTTGCAGCAACTACTGCAGAAAATATATTAGCTAGAATTAAGGGAAGTAATAATAGCAAAGCACTTATGCTATTAACTCATTACGATTCTAATCCTCATTCTTCTAAAGGTGCAAGTGATGCAGGCTCTGGAGTTGTTACTATTCTTGAAGGAATAAGGTCTTTTTTAGCAAAAAACAAAACACCAAAAAACGATATTGTTATATTAATTTCTGATGCAGAAGAACTAGGTTTACTAGGTGCACAAGCATTTGTAGATTCACATCCTTGGACAAAAGACATTGGTCTTGTTTTAAATTTTGAAGCTAGAGGTAGTGGAGGTCCAAGCTATATGTTGATGGAAACTAATGGTAAAAACAGTAAATTATTATCAGAACTTATTGCTGCTAAACCAAACTTTTTAGCTGCAAATTCTTTAATGTATAGTATATACAAAAAGTTACCAAATGATACAGATTTAACGGTTTTTAGAGAAGATGCCAATATAAACGGATTTAATTTTGCTTTTATTGGAGATCATTTTGATTATCATACAGCACAAGATTCTTACGAAAGATTAGATAGAGAAACATTACTACATCAAGCAGATTATTTTACAACCTCTTTTTATTATTTTGCTAATGCAGACTTAACCAATTTAAATTCTGAAGAAGATTATGTCTATGTAAACTTTCCGTTTACAACTTTATTAACATATCCTTTTTCTTGGGTATTACCCATGTTGATTTTTGCTGCTGTATTATTTTTAATATTCATTTATTTTGGAATTTCTTTAGGAAAATTAACTCTAAAAGGAATTTTTAAAGGCTTTATACCCTTTTTAACTGCAACCATTTTATGTGGTGGAGTTTCTTTTTATTTATGGAAGTTATTATTAATAGTTCACCCAGCTTATAAAGATATGCTTCATGGTTTTACCTATAATGGCTACACATATATAGTAGCTTTTGTGTTTCTAAACTTATGGATTACTTTAAAGATTTATAAATACTTTAAAAAACAAGACAAAGAAACTGATTTAATTATTGCACCTATTTTTGTTTGGTTAATTATCAACTTTTTAATTAGTGACTCATTAAAAGGTGCAGGGTTTTTTATAATTCCTGTTTTTTGTGCACTTTTAATTTTGGGGATTTCTGTTTTTATGAATCTAGAAAAACGTGCTAAAAGAATCTTATTTACAATCTTATCTTTACCTACAATTTACATTTTTGCGCCAATGATTAAGATGTTTCCTGTTGGTTTAGGATTAAAAAATTTAATGATTAGTGGAGTTTTAATAGCCTTACTTTTTGGTTTACTTGTCTTTAGTTTTTATCAAAAAAAGTCTTTTTGGTTTTTAAAGTTAAGTGGATTTTTTACACTGCTATTTTTTGGCATAGCCACAAACAATAGTGGTTTTTCAGTAGATAATAAAAAACCAAATAGTATTGTTTACATTCAAAACTCAGATGATAATTCAGCTTATTTTGGTACTTATAACAACACTTTAGACAATTATACCAAACAAATTTTTGATGAAAGCTCAATTAAAGGAAGTATTATAAATGCAGAAACTAAAAGTAAATATAATACACGCTTTACCTATCATAAAAAAACTGAATCTAGAAATATATCATCCTCTAGTTTTAATATCAATTTAGATACTATAATTGATAATAAGCGATTTATAGAATTCGAAATTACACCTGAAAGAACTATTAATAAATTGGAATTTATTACTAATAATAAAATTAGTTTAAATCAATTTAAAGTTAATGATGCTTTGGTTAATAAAGGAAAAAACTTTAGTGTTAAAAGAGGAACTTTTTTAGTATATCATGTAGCAAATTCAGACAAAGAAATTACACTTTCTTTTACCGTCGATAAAAATCAAACATTAGATATAATCTTAAATGAAATCTCTTACGATTTATTATCTAACCCAAGTTTTTCTTTTACTCCTAGAACTGAAGAAATGATGCCTATGCCATTTGTTACCAATGATGCTATTATACTATCAAAAAAATTAAACTTTTAGTAATAAAAAAAGCGCTTTTAATTAAAAGCGCTTTTTTACTTGTTAAAGTTGTATTATTCTATTTCAGAAACTCTTAAAGTATTAACCATACCTCTTGCTTCTGCAGGCATAGAAGCTAGATTTATAATTAAATCTCCAGGTTTTACAAAACCTTTTTCTTGAGCAATTCTATTAATATCTTCTACAGTATCATCTGTGCTTAAATTCTTATCATAATAATAAGCTTTAACACCCCAAAGTAAATTAAGTTTCCCTAATATTCTTTTATCTGTAGAGAAAGCTAAAATATGAGTTCTTGGTCTCCAAGCAGAAATTTGAAATGCAGTATAACCACTATTTGTTAAGGTTGAAATAGCAGCTGCATCTGTATGGTTTGCCATTAATGCTGCATGATGACAAATAGACTTGGTAACAAATCTATTAGTTCTAATATGTGGTGCTTCTTGTGGCACTTTAATCATTCTAGAATTTTCAACACTTTTTATTATTTCAGACATTTTTTGAATAACTCTAATAGGGTTTTTACCTACTGAAGTTTCACCAGATAACATTACTGCATCTGCACCATCCATAATTGAGTTGGCAACATCATTTACCTCTGCTCTAGTTGGCACAGGATTATCAATCATAGTTTCCATCATCTGAGTAGCAATAATTACAGGAATTCTTGCTCTTTTTGCTCTTCTTACTAACTTCTTTTGGATTAAAGGAACTTCTTGCATTGGTATTTCTACTCCTAAATCTCCTCTTGCAACCATTAAACCATCACAATAAGGAATTAATGCGTCTAAGTTTTTAACAGCCTCTGGCTTTTCTATTTTAGCAACAATTGGTATTCTATAATCTGAATGTTGAGCAATTAAATCACGTAACATTCTTAAATCTTCTGGAGTTCTAACAAAAGATAATGCAATCCAATCTACATTTTGCCCAACAGCAAAAACTGCATCTTCCATATCTTTTTCTGTTAAAGCTGGTAAAGAAATAGCTGTATTTGGTAAGTTTACTCCTTTTTTAGATTTTAAAGGACCTCCAACAATCACTTTTACAACAACCTCATCTTCTTTATTTGTAGAAACTACTTCGAAAAGTAGTTTACCATCATCAACTAAAATATGTTCTCCTACTTTTACGTCTTTAGGAAAACGTTGGTAGGTCATAAATGCCTTTTCTTTAGTTCCTGTACACTTGTTTGTAGTAAATGTAAAGTGGTCTCCAGCCTCTAACTCAACACCTTCTTCCATTACACCTACTCTTAACTTAGGGCCTTGTAGATCAGCTAAAATTGCGATATTTAAGTTCTTTTCTTCATTAATTTCTCTGATGATTCTAATTTTATTTTTTACATCTTCATAATCAGCATGAGAAAAATTAATTCTAAAAACATTAACTCCATTAAGAGCAAGTTCTGTTAATATTTCTTTAGTATTTGTTGCTGGCCCTAAGGTTGCAACAATTTTTGTTTTATTACTATTTGGCATATTTTTTAAAATATTAAAAAGTCTTTAGACTTTAATGTGTTTTTATCTATAGGATAAGAGGTAATTACTTGTTCTATATTTTTTACTTTATCTATAATTTTTGTTACAAAATCGAACCCTAACTCTCCAGAGACTTTAATAAAAAAGTCTACTTTTTTCTTTTCAGGAATTAAGTATGTTTTTGTTTCGGTAGTTAACAAAAGCTCATTAGATTCTTTTTGATTTTCTCTCTTAGAACTGTTTGCTATTAGTACCCAATCAGAATCGTATTCTTTATTATAATAGTTAAATATTGAGAATGAAGAAGGTTTTTCTGTCTTTTCAAAATTTAAGTTTTCTTTAGATTTAATAAAGTTTATTTTTAAGTTTTTATTTAGTAAATAAGCTAATTTATAATCTTCTAAAGTGGTATGAATTCCAATTAAAGAAAAATCATCTTCATAAAAATCATTAAAACCTAAAGAATGAATTTGCATAAACTATCTTTAATTTTAGTTCTTTTCCAAGTGCTAAATTACTAATAGTTTGTGAGTTTTGTACGAATTTTAACGAAAACGTTGTCGTTGTTTAGTTAATAGAAATTTGATTTTGAAAAGCATAATAGACTCTTTTAGAAGCTTGTTCTTCTGCTTTTTTCTTAGAAGTAGACCTTCCTTTAGCTACAAGTTCTCCATCTATACTTACTTTTACACTAAAGTGTTTTATGTTTTCGTTTCCTGAGTCTTCGTAAGTATCAAACTTGTATTTTTTCTTTTGTTTTTGACACCATTCTATAATTAATCCTTTGTAGCTAGTTATTTTACCTTCTAATTTTTCGATATCTACATAAGGATCTATTACATTTTCATAGATAAATTTTTGGCAAGTTTGGTATCCTTTATCTAAATAAATAGCTCCTATTAAGGCTTCAAATATATTACCATGAATATTGTCTCCAACATTGGCTTCATCTACATTACTTTTTACAAAGCTTAATAAATTTAAGTCTTTACCCAACTCATTTAAATGCTCTCTACTCACTATTTTAGAACGCATTTTAGTAAGGTAACCTTCTGTACCTGTTGGTACTTTTTTATACAAATAAGCAGAAATTACAGAACCTAATATAGAATCGCCTAAAAACTCTAAACGTTCGTAATTTACTGGGTTGCCATTAATATCTTGTATTTGTAATGAGCTATGAGTAAATGCTTTTTTGTATTTGCTTATTTTTCTTGGAGAAAAATTGAGTAGTTGTTTTAATTCGTTAAATAATTTTTCGTCCTCTTCAGATCGAGTTTTAACTATTTTTCGAATAAAATTCATTGGCTATTATCTATTCCTCAAACTTCTTAAAAGCAACACAAGCATTATGACCACCAAATCCAAAAGTATTACTCATTGCTATTTTTATATCTCTTTTTTGAGCTTTATTTAGCGTTAAGTTTAAATCTGGATTAATATTTTCATCTACAGTAGTATGATTAATTGTAGGTGGAATAATACCATTTTCCATTGCTAGTATAGAAGCAATAGATTCTATAGCTCCTGCTGCACCTAATAAATGCCCAGTCATAGATTTAGTAGAATTGATGTTGATATTCTTAGCATGATCTCCAAAAACTTCAGAAATTGCTTTTAACTCTGCAACATCTCCTAAAGGTGTAGAAGTACCATGAGTATTAATATGGTCTACATCTTCTGGTTTAATACCTGCATTTTCTAAACAGTTTTTCATCACAGCAATAACTCCAATTCCTTCTGGATGTGGAGCTGTCATGTGATACGCATCAGAAGACATACCTCCTCCAATAACTTCTGCATAAATTTTTGCCCCTCTAGCTTTTGCGTGTTCATATTCTTCTAAAATAATAGCACCTGCTCCTTCACCTAATACAAAACCATCTCGTTCTGCATCAAATGGTCTAGAAGCTGTTTCTGGGCTTTCATTTCTTGTAGATAACGCATGCATAGCATTAAAACCTCCCATACCTGCAATTGTAACTGCTGCTTCTGAACCTCCTGTAACTATTACGTCACAATGACCTAATCTTACATAGTTTAAAGCATCAATCATTGCATTTGCAGAAGACGCACAAGCTGATACTGTTGTATAATTAGGCCCCATAAATCCATTTTTAATAGAAATAAGTCCTGGAGCTATATCAGGTATCATTTTAGGAATAAAGAAAGGGTTGAATCTTGGAGTACCATCACCAGAGGCAAAGTTTAAAACTTCGTTTTGAAAAGTTTCTAAACCTCCAATACCTGCTCCCCAAATTACACCAACTCTTAATTTGTTAATTGTGTCTAGATCTAGACCAGAATTTAATATAGCTTCATCTGAAGCTACAATAGCATACTGTGTAAATCTATCCATTTTGCGAGCCTCTTTTCTATCAATAAAATCGGTCGCGTTAAAGTTTTTTAATTCACATGCAAAACGAGTTTTGAACTTGGTAGCATCATAATATGTTACAGGTGCAGCTCCGCTAACTCCGTTAACTAAACCATTCCAATACTCTTCTATATTATTACCAATTGGCGTTAATGCGCCAAGTCCAGTAACTACTACTCGTTTTAACTGCATATAAATATAACTTATTTTTTTGCTTCTTCAATATAGCTAACTGCCTGACCAACAGTTCCAATATTTTCTGCTTGATCATCTGGAATTTGAATATCAAATTCTTTTTCGAACTCCATAATTAACTCAACAGTATCTAAAGAATCTGCTCCTAAGTCGTTTGTGAAGCTAGCTTCTGATGTTACTTCGTTATCGTCTACGCCTAATTTGTCTACAATAATCGCTTTTACTCTTGATGCAATGTCTGACATAATTTACTATTTTTTAAAATTTAAATCGGGGCAAAAATACAAATCTTATTAATTATTTCTAATTTTTAACCGAAAAATGATTTTAAATATACTTAAAAAGCACAAACTCTTCTTTAAAAACCTTCTTTTTCTTAATAATTATTCTTTTTTTTGTGATAGATCTTTACAAAAATTATGAAACGAATTATTGTTTTTGCTTCTGGCTCAGGTTCGAATGCCGAAAATATTATCAATTATTTTAAACATACTAAAACTGCAGAAGTAACTAAGGTTTTATGTAATAATAAAAACGCAAAAGTTTTTGAAAGATGCAAAAGACTTAATGTAGAGTGCTTATTGTTTGATAGAGAAGACTTTACAAAATATGATACAGTTTTAAATATTGTAAAAAATCATGGAGATTTTATAGTATTAGCTGGATTTTTATGGAAAATACCTCAAAATTTAATTACTGAATTCCCTAATAAGATTATTAATATTCATCCAGCATTATTACCAAAATATGGAGGAAAAGGCATGTATGGTATGCATGTTCATAATGCTGTTTTTGAAAATAAAGAAACAGAAACAGGTATCACTATTCATTTTGTAAACGAAAATTACGATGAAGGTGCTATTATTTTTCAAGCTAAAGCCAAATTAGATGAAAATGATACTCCTACATCTATAGCTTCAAAAATTCATAAATTAGAACAACAGTATTTCCCAAGAATTATTGAACAGGTTATTTTACAAATAAATGAGTAAAAAAAAGTTTTATGTAGTTTGGAAAGGTAAAAAACCTGGTATTTACTCTTCTTGGAATGTTTGCAAGCGTCAAATTGATGGATTTGAAGGAGCACAATATAAATCTTTTGCTAGTTTAGAAGATGCTGAAATAGCTTTTAAAAAAAAATACGAAGACTATAAAGGTCTTAATACAAAAAAACCAACTTTATCTTCTATAGAAAAAGCAAAGTATGGAAAGCCAATTTTAGAAAGTATTTCTGTAGACGCTGCTTGTTCTGGGAATCCAGGAAAATTAGAATATAGAGGTGTTTTAACACATAATAAACAAGAAATTTTTAGAAAAGGGCCATACCCAAAAGGAACAAATAATATTGGTGAATTCTTAGCTTTAGTCCATGGAATTGCCTTACTAAAAAAGAAGAATAATACTACAACACCCATTTATTCTGACTCTAAAATTGCCATGAGTTGGATTCGTCAAAAAAAATGTAAAACCAATATTCATTTTGATGCTTCAAATAAAGATTTGCTCGAATTAATTAAAAGAGCAGAACAATGGTTACAAAACAATTCTTTTAAAAACCCGATTCTAAAATGGGAAACCAAAGCTTGGGGAGAAATACCTGCTGATTTTGGTAGAAAGTAATTAATGCTAAAAAATAGCTAAATAAGCAGTTAAGTTTATTTATTTTTTATTAAATATAGGTTTTGAATAAAATAATATAGCGTTAATTAAATTTATAAAATATGTCTTTTTTAGTTGTTTAAGTCTTTTTTGGTCGTTTATCAGTCTATTTTTGTCGTTCACCTTCTTAAATACGTCGTTCAACCAATTCATAAATATTTTATTTAAAAAATTAATTTTATTTGCAGTGTCAATTTTTTGAGTTTAAGTAAGTTTAATAGGGGTTGGAATTATTTAATATAAATTGACAATAAAACCTAAACCAAGGTCTTTCAAATTCATGGCGTAAAGGCCTTGGTAGGTTTCTAAAATAAAAAAAATGGACTACAATATAAACTACATTGAGAATGAAATAAATGAAACGTTTAACAATATCAAGAATCATGATATTAAAAATGTTATTTCTTCAATCGAAGACATACAAGTTTGTTCAGAAAAGTGCATATTTTCCATTTGGGATTATTTTACTCTATCTAAATATCTAGAAAGTTCTCTTAGAAACTTCAACTTTGTTTGGTTGCCAAACAAAAATGCTGAGTCAATCAAGAAACTAACTAATCTTATAAATAAAGAAGAATTTGATTATGATATAAATGGTAATATAAAATCTCATTTTGAGATGTTTATAGAAGCTATGGAAGAAATAGCAGCAGATACCTCTGATATTTTAAACATAATTAATCATTCGAAATATATAAATCTTATAGAAGAAATAAATTTAGTAAATTATAATACTGATATTTCAATTTATAACAAATATATATATTCAACAATTAAAACAGGAAAGCCTCATCTAATGGCTGGTATTCTTGCTTACAGTAAAGATTTTTTAATTACAGATTTGTTAATTAAAAAATTAAATGAAATGGATTCAACAAAAAAATTTAAAAAATTACACCATATTTTAAATAGAATTAAATTGTCAAATAGTAATAAAAACAAGGAAATTCTTTTACAAATAGTGTCAAATTTAATTGGTGATGATAAGGAAAAACTTGAGGAAACAAGTATTGCAATAAAAAGTTTTTTAAGATATAGAACACTGTTTTTAAACGATATTGTTTTCTCAATAGAAAAACAAAAAAATAAAGACTTGTATTATAATTATAAAAAAGTCTCTTAAATTAATAATTTTACATCCCCCTTTATTTAAAAAAAATCCCCCTTTATTTAAAAATTAAATTACAGCGCCATGAAAACCATTGTATTAGACGATGACAAACTAGTTCATGTTGTTCTTAAAGAACAGATTAAAAAAACTAGTGAAATTAGTGATTCATATTATTTTACTTCTCCCTTTGAAGCCTTAGAGCACCTTGACAATAATAAAGTAGATTTAGTTTTTCTAGATATTAATATGCCTGAAATGTCTGGTCTAGAATTCTTAAATGAATTAGACAGAAAAGGAATTAGCTTACATGTTGTTATAATAACAAGTGATGAAAATTATGCTGCAAAAGTAATTAATAATAAAAAGGTTGTTTATTTTATAAAAAAACCAATAATAGATTATGCAGTAAAAGAAGCTGTTAAGGCTGTTATAGAAAAAAAAGAAACATCTGAAAATATAAATAAAAGTTTCAAAAGTGTTTCTAATAATAAAACAAATACTTTTTTTCCCTTTAATTCTAGATTAGTTAATATTAAACACGATGAAATTCTTTTTATAAAAAGTGTTGCTAATGGAGGTGTTGAAGTCGTAACAAATGAAGAAGAAATTAGTTCATCTCTCACACTTAGAGAAGTTGAGGAAAAAATTCAATCAGATAATTTTTTTAGAGTCCATAAATCATATATAGTAAACTTAAAAAATATAGAATTAATATTTGATAATTTAATTATTATTAAAAAAAATAATCATATACCTGTCGGAAGAAAATACAGTGCAGCATTTAAAGAATTATTAAGTAAATAAATAGTTTCTTATAAGAAACTATTTAAATTTATGAAAGAGTATTAATACATGTTCTAAAATACTAAGCTGTTCATAAAACATTTAAAATCCCCCAATTCCCCATTTTTTTTAATTTACCTAAAAGTTTACTTTTAGGTAATTTTTTTTTAAAAAAGAAATTAACCGTTAATTACTATATTTGTTAGACCTAATCTCAAATATAAATGTCAAAAAAAAACTTTTTTTTGATGCTTTTCTTTTCTGGTTTTATCATTTTTTTATCATGTAAAGATCCTATTGAAGAGCAAACAAATTATTTATTTAAAGAACTTTCTACAAAGCAAACTAATATAGGTTTTGCAAATACATTAAAAGAAGATAAAGACCATAGTATAATAAACTATATCTATTTTTATAATGGAGGTGGTGTTGCTGTTGGAGATATAAACAATGATGGTTTGCCTGATTTATATTTTGTTTCTAATCAAAATGAAAATAAATTATTTCTAAATAAAGGAAGCTTAAAGTTTGAAGACGTTACTAAAAAAGCAAACGTTGCTGGAAATTCTGACTGGAGTACAGGTGTAACTATGGTTGACATAAATAATGATGGTTTTTTAGATATTTATGTATGTGCAGTTTCAGAACTATTAGATTTTAAAGGTCACAACGAACTTTTTATCAATAATGGTGATGGTACATTTAGTGAAGAATCTAAAAAGTATGGCTTAGACTTTAAAGGTTATTCTACACAAGCTTACTTTTTTGATTACGATAAAGACAATGACTTAGATGTTTATCTTGTAAACCATGCCATTCACACTAATTTATCTCATGGTAAAGCAAGTCAAAGAAATAAAAGACAACCTTTGGTTGGTGATGTTTTATTAAAAAATGAAAGTGGTGTTTTTAAAGATGTAAGTGATTTTGCTGGTATTTATGGTGGAGTAAACAGTTATGGTTTAAGTGCTTCTATTTCTGATTTTAACAATGATGGTTGGGATGACATCTATGTTAGCAACGATTTTCATGAAGATGATTATTATTATATCAATAATAAAAACGGAACCTTTACAGAACAATTATCTAAATCATTTTCTACAATCAGTAGGTTTTCTATGGGAAGTGATGCTGCAGATATAAATGCAGATGGTTTTCAAGATATTATAACTTTAGACATGTTGCCAAATGATGAGAAGAGCTTAAAAGAAACAGAGGGTGATGATGCTATGTTAAACATGCAAACAAATCTTAAGAATTTAGGGTATAAAGATCAATTTTCTAGAAACATGTTACAAATAAATAGTGGTTTAGGTTATTTTTATGAAACTGCTTTTTATAATAATATTTCAGATACAGACTGGAGCTGGTCTCCATTAATTGCAGACTTTAATAATGATGGTATACAAGATGTATTTATAAGCAATGGTATTTTAAGAAGACCTAATAGTTTAGATTTTAAAAAATACGTTTCTAGTACTTTTAAAAAGTATGGAGAAAAAGAAGGCGTAAATTGGTTGTTTAATTCCATTAACGAAATGCCAAGTGGTAGTGTACCAAATCAAATATTTAAAGGTACAAATACAAAACTTGAAGATGTAACTGGTAATTGGATTGAAAAAAAACCATCTCTATCTAATGGTGCTGTTTATGTAGATTTAGATTTAGATGGCGATTTAGATATTGTTACTAATAACGTAAATACAAATGCTAGTATTTTAGAAAACAAAACAAATAATAAAAACTACTTACAAGTTCTTTTAAATTATAAAGAAGGAAATAAAGAAGCAATAGGTAGTAAATTAATACTACATCATAAAGGTAAAATTTTAAAGAAAGAAGTTTATAAATCTAGAGGATTTATATCATCTATTTCGTCTAAAATACACTTTGGTCTAGATACTGTTTCTACTATTGATTCTCTTAAAATTGTATGGCCAAACAATAAAGTAAAAACACTAAAAAACATTAAAGTTAATCAGCTTTTAACAATTGATTTTTCAGATGAAGAAAAAGAGTATTCTCCTATAAAAATCAATAAAGAAGAAGTATTTACTAAAGCAGACATATTAAATTATGTGCACAAAGAAGACAGATACAATGACTTTTTTAATGAGCGTTTAATACCTTATAAAGTCTCTACTTTAGGACCTGCATTTGCAATTGGAGACATAGATAAAAATGGTTTTGATGATATTTTTATTGGAAGTGCTTCTGGAAAAGAATCTGGAATTTATTTAAACAATGGAGTATCGTTTAAAAAATCTAAACAAGAAGCTATAGAAAAAGATGTTGATTTTGAAGATAATGATGCTTGTTTTTTTGATGCAGACAATGATGGTGATTTAGATTTATATGTAGCTTCTGGTATTAATGAAAATAGAAACAATAATTTTGAATACGATAGGCTTTACATTAATAATAATTCAATTTTCACAAGGGCTAAAGAAAAGATTATTTTTAACCCCTTAAACACTTCAACTGTTACAAGTTCTGACTTTGATAAAGATGGAGATACAGATCTTTTTATTGGTAATTTATCTAACCCTCTAAACTATGGAGAATTTGTAAACTCAGCAGTTTTAAGAAATAAAAATGGTATTTTAAATGCAGATCCAAAATATATCATCAACTCAAAAATTACACAATCTTCATTTCAAGATATTAATAATGATGGTTTTGACGATTTGTTAATTGCTACTGAATGGGATGCTCCTATCATTTTTATAAATAATAATGGAGAATTACAAAAAATAGAAATACCAAAAAATTTAAATGGTTTATGGCAGTCAATTACCGCTTTTGACATTGATAATGATGGTGATAAAGACATTGTTCTTGGTAATTGGGGAGAAAATACTAAACTTCAGAAATACATAGAAAACCCTATTTATCTATATTTTGGAGATTTTGATGGTAATAATAAAAAAGAGTCTATAATTGCCTATAAAGTAGTAGATAATTATTATCCTTTAAACACAAAAGACGAGCTTGCATCACAAATGAATATTATGAGTAAGCGTTTTGTAAATCATAAAGATTTTGCTCTACAGCCCATAGAAAAAGTCCTCACAGAAGAAAAATTAAAAGGAGCAATTAAAAGACAAATAGATGTGTTATCTTCTGGTTATTTAGAAAATAATAATGGTAGTTTTAATAAGTTTGTGAAACTAAATTCTAAATTACAAATGGGGCCTATTAACCATTTTTTAAATTTAGAAATGGACAACTCATCATATTTATTAGTTAGTGGAAATTCAGAAAAACCATCTACTTATCATGGATATTACAACTCTTTAAAAGGGTTTTTAGTAAAAAACAATACTGAAGTTAAAGAACTTAGTGCTTTAGGTGTAGAGCCATTTAACAAACAAATAAAACAAACTGCAGTTGTTAAAATGAAAAACAAAAACTTACTCTTTGTTTTAGCAAATAACGATAGTTTAAAAACATATACTTTTAAAAAATAAACAATGAAGAATATTAAAATTATTCTATGTTTTCTTGCAATAGTTTCATGTACAAAAGAGCCTATAACTGTTACTACAAAAGATTATCACCTTTTGGTTGATAAGCTAACTGAAGTAATGATTCACGATATTTTTTCACCTCCTGTTGCTAGTAGAATTTATGCTTATCCAAATATTGCTGCTTACCAAGTTTTAAATAACACAAATGGTAATTATGCGTCTCTTTCTAGTAAATTAAATGGTTTAAATATTTCAGAAACTATTTTGATAAATGAAAAAACAAACAAAGAACTTGCTGCTTTAATTGCTTATTTAGATGTTGCAAAAGAACTTGTTTTTTCTAAAGAAAAAATTACAACTTTTAGAGATAGTTTGTATAATAATTGGGAGGCTAAAAACAATACTGAATTTAACTTAGCAAAAAAAGAAGCTTTAAAAGTATCGTCAAACATAATTAGTTGGATGAATAAAGATCAATACAAAGAAACTAGGACTATGCCAGAGTTTACAGTGTATAGTGATGATCCTTCTAGATGGCAACCTACACCACCTGCTTATATGAAAGGTATAGAACCTCATTGGAATAAAATTAGAACTTTTGTATTGGATTCTGCTGCTCAATTTAAACCAATTCCACCTCCAAAATTTTCTTTAGAAAAAGGAAGTGACTTTTATAATGAGCTAATTGATTTATACAACCTAACAAATAAAATTACTGAAAAAGGTAATGTTTCAGAAGAGGTTGCTATTGCTCAGTTTTGGGATTGTAATCCTTATGTTGCTGTCAATAAAGGCCATTTTATGTTTGCTTCTAAAAAAATAACACCTGGTGCACACTGGATTGGTATTTGTAAAATAGCAACTCAAAAAACAAATTCTGACTTTAATAAAACTGTTTTTGCTTATACAAAAACATCAATTGCTATTGCTGATGCTTTTATAAGTTGTTGGGATGAAAAGTACAGAAGTAACTTAATAAGACCAGAGACTTTGATAAATAAATATATTGATGAAAACTGGAATCCATTATTACAAACACCTCCTTTTCCTGAATATACTAGTGGCCATTCTGTAGTTTCTGGAGCAGCTTCTAGAGTATTAACCAATATTTTTGGAGATAACTTTCAGTTTGATGATACCACAGAGATTCCTTACGGATTACCTGTTAGAAGTTATGACTCTTTTAACAAAGCTGCTGATGAAGCTGCAATAAGTAGAGTTTATGGTGGTATACATTACAATTCTGCAGTGGTTGAGGGTTTAACACAAGGTATAAATGTGGGTAATTTTGTAATAGACAATTTACAATTAACCAAATAAAAAAAACCTGATTTTTTTCAAAATCAGGTTTTTTTAAAATTACTTTATTCTTTAATTAAATAGAAGCTTTCATTAACTCTCTATTCATTCTTGCGATATTGTCTAAAGAAATTCCTTTAGGACATTCTACCTCACAAGCTCCTGTATTCGTACAGTTTCCAAATCCTTCTAAATCCATCTGAGCAACCATGTTTTTTACACGATCTGCAGCTTCTACTTGTCCTTGTGGTAATAAAGCATACTGAGATACTTTTGCTCCAACAAATAACATAGCAGAACTGTTTTTACAAGTTGCCACACATGCCCCACAACCAATACAAGTTGCTGCATCCATGGCTGTATCTGCTGCATGCTTAGAAATTGGAGTTGCGTTTGCATCTTGAGTATTACCTGATGTATTTACAGAAATATAACCACCTGCGTGTTGTATTCTATCAAAAGCAGATCTATCTACTACTAAATCTTTAATTACTGGAAAAGCAGCAGCTCTAAATGGCTCTATAGTAATAGTATCACCATCATTAAACATACGCATATGTAATTGGCAAGTAGTAACCCCTCTATCAGGTCCATGAGCTTCACCATTTATATACATAGAACACATACCACAAATACCTTCTCTACAGTCATGATCAAATGCAACTGGCTCTTCTCCTTTAGATACTAAGCTTTCGTTTAAAACATCTATCATTTCTAAAAAAGACATATGTTCTGAAATATCAGTCACTTTGTAATCTACCATTTGACCCTTTGAACTTGAGTCTTTCTGTCTCCAAATTTTAAGTGTTAAATTCATATTGTCTTTATTTTATTTATAACTTCTTTCTTTTACTTCTATATTTTCATACACTAAAGGCTCTTTGTGTAAAACAGCATCTTTAGGCTCTCCTTTATACTCCCAAGCAGAAACAAATTGGAATTCTTTTAATCTTTTAGCTTCTCCTTCTGGAGTTTGGTACTCTTCTCTAAAATGTCCTCCTGCAGATTCTTCTCTTACTAAAGCATCTTTTGCAAATAATTCTCCTAACTCTAAGAAATCTGCAACTCTACCTGCTTTTGCTAATTCTTCATTATACTCATTAGCTCCTCCAGGAACAGAAACATTTGTCCAGAAATCTTTTCTTAAATCAGAAATCTCTTGAATAGCTTCTTTAAGTCCTTCTTCATTCCTAGACATTCCACATTTGTCCCACATAATTTTACCTAATTTCTTGTGGTAATAGTCTACAGAATGTTTTCCTTTATTATTGATGAAAAAGTCGATACTGTCTTTTACAGCTTTTTCTGCTTCATCAAATTCTGGAGTATCAGTTGATATTTTTCCTGTTCTAATATCATCAGCTAAATAATCACCAATTGTATATGGTAACACAAAATAACCATCTGCTAAACCTTGCATTAATGCAGAAGCTCCTAATCTATTAGCTCCATGATCAGAGAAATTAGCTTCACCAATACAATATAAACCTGGCACTGTAGTCATTAAGTTATAATCAACCCAAACACCTCCCATTGTATAATGAACAGCTGGGTAAATCATCATTGGAGTTTCATATGGATTTTCATCTACAATCTTCTCATACATTTGGAATAAGTTACCATATTTTGCTTTTACGATTTCTCTACCTAATTCAAGAATTTCATTTTCAGAAGGGTTAGTTAATCCTTTTATCTTAGCTTGCTCTGTTCCATAACGCACAAAAGAAGCAGCAAAATCTAAATACACAGCTTCACCAGTAGCATTTACTCCATAACCTGCATCACAGCGTTCTTTAGCTGCTCTAGAAGCAACATCTCTTGGCACTAAGTTTCCAAATGCTGGGTAACGTCTTTCTAAATAATAATCTCTTTCGTCTTCAGATAATTCTGTAGGTTTTTTCTTTCCTTCACGTATTAATTTTACATCCTCTAAATTCTTTGGTACCCAAATACGACCATCATTTCTAAGAGATTCTGACATCAAAGTTAATTTTGATTGATAATCTCCAGAACGAGGAATACAAGTTGGGTGAATTTGTGTATAACAAGGGTTTGCAAAATATGCTCCTTTCTTATGAATTTTCCAAGCAGCAGTTACGTTAGAACCCATTGCGTTTGTAGATAAGAAATATACATTTCCATATCCTCCAGAAGCTACAACAACTGCATGAGCAGAATGTCTTTCTATTTCTCCTGTAACTAAATTACGCGCTATGATTCCTCTTGCTTTTCCATCAACAATAACAACATCTAACATTTCATGTCTGTTAAACATCTCTATTTTACCACGAGCAATTTGACGGTTCATTGCAGAATAAGCTCCTAATAATAATTGCTGACCAGTTTGTCCTTTTGCATAAAAAGTTCTAGAAACTAAAACTCCTCCAAAAGAACGGTTGTCTAACAAACCTCCATAATCACGTGCAAAAGGAACACCTTGTGCAACACATTGATCGATAATGTTTGCAGAAACTTCTGCTAATCTATATACGTTTGCTTCGCGAGATCTATAGTCTCCACCTTTTACAGTATCATAGAATAATCTGTAAGTAGAGTCTCCATCTCCTTGATAGTTTTTTGCTGCGTTTATACCTCCTTGAGCCGCAATCGAATGTGCTCTTCTTGGAGAATCTTGGTAAGCAAAAGCTTTTACGTTGTAGCCTAATTCTGCTAAAGTTGCAGAAGCAGAACCACCTGCTAATCCTGTACCTACTACAATAACATCTATATGACGTTTGTTGGCAGGATTTACCAAGTTAATTTTGTTTTTATAATCTGTCCATTTATCTTTTAATGGACCTTGAGGTACTTTTGAATTTAAAGCCATATTATATAAGATTAATGGTTAAAGTGATGAAATAGTGCTACTATTATAAATCCTAAAGGAATTAAGATAGCATAAGCTTTTCCTAGAGTATTTAGCTTTTTTCTTAAAGAGGCTAAACCAACTGACTGAAAAGCAGATGTAAAACCATGTAATAAATGAAGAGAGAGAAAAATAAATCCTACAACATAGAGAGCAACTCTCCAAATTGGAATAAATTTTACAACTAGTTCTTTATAATATCTAAACCCACTTTCTAGGTTTGAGGGATCTATTAAACCTGACATATCTCCAACAACATATTTTACTTGCATTTCATGCACCCAAAAATCTATCATATGGATAATTAAAAAAATCAGAATGAAACCACCACTCCAAATCATATTTCTACTCATCCAAGTTGAATTTGCTCCTCCATTGTTTTTAGCATAAGAAACATTTCTTGCTTTGTTGTTCTTAATTTCTAGAATAAAACCCATAACAAAATGAAATACAACACCAAAAATTAAAACAGGCTGTAAAGCAAATTGCACAACTGGGTTAGTTCCCATGAAATGAGAAACTTCATTAAATAAGTCTGCACTA
>Ga0209771_1000870_pt1 | contig 19861 bp, 19 predicted proteins | sample SaaInl59LU_5_DNA_FD_184639 | JGI IMG/M metagenome (GOLD analysis project Ga0209771, IMG submission 184639) | Marine microbial communities from expanding oxygen minimum zones in the Saanich Inlet - ESP_59LU_5_DNA (SPAdes) (version 2) | ecosystem: Environmental > Aquatic > Marine > Intertidal zone... | reverse complement strand
GCAATTATTCTTGGTGGTCTCTTCATGGTTTTAGGATTTCGGACATCCAGTCCGCAACGCGGGGGCGGTATTTGTAGGGGCGGTTGTTCGCGACATGTGTGCCATCGGGGATCATCGTGAGGACGGTCGGACCCGACGCGGAGTTTGCCAGACGTTCCGCATGCTCCGGCGGAAGGACACGATCCAGCGCACCGCCGACCACATGCAGCGGACAGCGGATTAACGGGGCCGCCTCAACCAAAGTCATGCGTGCGGCCACGTCGCGCGCCGCTTCGGGGCTGTCGGAGAAGCTCCGTGCGATAAAGGCATTTCTGGTCAGGGGCGGGGCGCGGTCAAAGGCTTCAGCGAAATCGAACGGTCCAGTTAGCGAGATGCAGGCCTTTATCCGCGGTTCATAGGCTGCTGCGCGCGGGGCGGAATAACCGCCAAGGCTGACGCCCCAGATCCCGATCCGCTCCGGATCGATATCATCTCGGGTTTCAAGCCAGTCGATGGCTGCAGCGACAGGTTTTTCGAATTCCGGGCAGATCGGCAGATTATATTCTGCCTCACCTTGACCGGGCCCATCGACGGCGAGCGTTGCCATGCCACGGTCGAGGAACAGCTGCTCGTTCGTATGCATTTCTTCTTTGGCGCTATCGAGACCCATCACCATCAGCACGACGGGAGGGCGATCAATGCCGCGCGGGCGGCGCAAATTGGCGTAGAGCGTATGGTCGCCGTAAGGGATAGCCACGCGTTCCCCGGGCGGGTCCAGCTGGGGCAGGGCAGCGTTACGGGCGGCAATCGCGCGGCCGTGGGCCGCTTTCATCTGCGCCTTGTCGTGAACGAAGAGAAACTTACCGAAGTGATGGCAGACAGCTGCGGTCGTCCAATGCCCGCCTGCGCTGAGCATGTGTCCCGCGGCGGATGCCTCTTTGGCGAGGTCTTCGTGCACGGCGCCACGCTCAACCCAGGCGGCGCACCATGCGTCCCAAGTCTTGATTGCGCCGGTCACATCCTGAAAGTCGGCCAATGGCACGCCATTCGTGACAAATCGATGTGACCAATGCGCCGCGGCAGAGGCCACTCGCGGGTCGATCTGGGTTTCACTGTTTGCTGTCATTGAATTCAGTCTTTCGGTGGCAGGGTCCGGCCCCAAGAAGGGGCCGGACTTTTACGTTTATTGACTATCTTTCCACGCGGCCACTTCGGCCTCCACCTCAGCGCGATCAAAATCGTTCGCACCGGCGAGGTAGTGGTCGTTAAGGATTTCCTCTGTCGGGAACACCGCATTAAGCATATCAACTGCTACCATGTCATTGAGCACAATGTCCCAGACATCATGCCGAACGTCACCAAACACTTCTCCGTCTGGGCGGTGCAGATCTTGTGCAGCCTGAAGGAAAATGGTGCCAAGTTCTTCGTTGATCCAGTTCTCTGGATCGGCCTCCATGGCCATCATGCGTGTAGCATCAAGATCCACAAGACCCGCATAGGACCCCTTCGCCCAAGCGCGCAAGAACCCTTGCAAGACTTCTTCGTTCTCGCCACCAATGGCATCAGCACGGATCGCATAGTTGTTGGCCGGCTGGTCGCCCATTTCCGGTGGCAGTAGGTTCTTGATCAGCACGTCTTGGCTCCGAATCGCGACAAAGTCCGAGATCGCGCCAACAACGCCAGAAACCTGACCGTTCTGCAGCGAGTTCGCCAACAGAGGTGCGCTTTCACCCAGAACAGCGATCGTAACATCGGCCTCGGAGAGGCCAGCAATGCCGAGTGCCGTCAGGAGCAGACCGCGGTCGCTTTCGCCCACGATACCGATTGTTGTTCCCGCCAGATCAGCCAATGTATTCGCGTCACTGCCTTCGAGAACAAAGATGCCCTCGACCGCGCCGTGCATGACCTCATAAACAACATCGAAGTCAAAGCCGCGCTCATGGGCCAAAATCACTTCGGACGGATCAAGCGACGCAAGATCCACTTGGCCGTTTTCTAGGAATGCGGTCGCTGGCAGGTCACCACCGTCGACCAGTTCCACTGAAACCCCTTCTTCTGCGAAGTAGCCGAGCGCCTCACCAACGATCAGCGGATACCACGCGGTGTGGCGCGGTAGCGGAGTGAGGACCTTGATTTCACTCAGGTCTTGGGCCACGACCGGCAATGCCGTGAATGTTGTGGCGATGGTTGCAATGGCTGCAAGTGTATTTCTCATCATGATTTTCCTCCCAGATGAAATGGATGCGGGTTACCTCATTCTAAAGGCTTGATGCCGGCGAGTCCGGCGTTCTTCGCGCGCATCCGGCGCGATATCTTGTTTACGAGGTCAGAGTGCCGCCAAAAGACGATATGGCGGTCAGCGAACGTTGCCAGTCCGTAAAGAAAAAGCCCCATCGCCGTGAGCATTATCAGGCTGGCGAAGGCTTCCGGCAGCAACAGCTGAAAGCTGAAGCGCTGGATCAAAACACCAATGCCCTCGGAGGCGGAGACAAATTCGCCTACGATTGCCCCGATCAACGCCAGAGAGATCCCGGTCTTGAAACCTGCCATGATAACAGGCAAGGCGCCAGGCAATTGCAGGTGACGGAAAATCTGCCATTTCGACGCGCGCATGCTCTCGAACATTTCGAGGTTCTCGTGATCGACCTGCATCAGACCCGTCAAAGCGTTGATAAACATGGGGAAGAAGCAGATAATTGCAGCAATCGCCATCTTCGGTTCCATTCCGAAGCCGAGCCATGCCACAATGATGGGTGCAATCGCAATGCGGGGCGTCACCTGAAGGGCGACCATATAGGGCGAGACTAGCCGCCGGAACGTCATATTGATCGCCGACAGGATCGCAACGCCGATACCGAAGGTCGCGCCGACAATAAAGCCGACCAAGACCTCTGTCAGTGTGGTGAAGAAATGGCCCCAAATAATACCGCGCGTGATCGCCAGATCCCACCAAGCGACAATGACCGCAAAGGGTGAGGGCAGTATCAACGCGGAAACCCAATTAAATTGCACTGCCATTTCCCAAATCGAGATAAAGATCACGAAAACTAGAAGGTGCTGCGCCCAATGCGGAACGCCACTGCGGTCAGTGGAACCTGCTCTGTCTTGAGTGCTCATATTGTGCCTCCCAGAATGTCGCGCACTTCGAAAACGCGCTGATTGAAGTCTGCATCTTTCATCATTGCCATTTCGCGCGGGCGTGGAAGTCCGACGTCAACGATTTCCGTCAGGCGGCCCGGGCGTGGTGTCATGACAAAGACGTCGTCAGCCAAAAAAACGGCTTCTTGAATGTTGTGGGTGACGAAAAGGATCGTCGCTTTGACTTCGCGCTGGATCCGAAGAAGCTCTACGTTCAAGCGCTCTCTTGTGAATTCGTCGAGCGCTCCAAACGGCTCGTCAAGAAGTAGGATCTCAGCCCCGGTATTTAGCAAGCGCGCGAGTGCGACGCGCTGCTGCATACCGCCCGACAGTTGACCGGGGAATGAGAATTCAAAGCCTTCGAGCCCGACGAGGTGCAACAAAGCAACGGCTTTCTCCTTGTCCTCTTTGGTGACGCGACCGCCGAGAGTCTTGGGTAGCATCACGTTGTCCATCACGGACTTCCATGGCAAAAGTGTCGGCTTTTGGAACATCATGCCGATGTCAGGGCGCGGTCTGGTGACGGGTTCACCCTTTACTGACAACGTGCCGCCGGTTGGGGTCAAGAGGCCTGCAACGATCCGTAGCAGTGTGGATTTGCCGCAGCCTGACGGCCCAATCAGTGAGATGAATTCACCCCGTTTGATCTCAAAGTTGACTTCTTGAAGTGCAACCACTGATCCGGCCGCGAAGACCATGCCAAGATCTTCGGACGAGATAATGGTTTCCCTTGGATCAGTGATAGAAGCTGGTGTTGGGTCCAGTTGCGGTGAAGCGGTCATGTATTCTCCTTTACTCATGCTAATGGCACTTGCGACTTTTTGAGATTGGCAAGGTGAGGATACTTTTGGGTCAAAAGGGACCCGTGGTAGTATGTCTGTTCATATTCAGGCCGTGCCTGAATCGCGTCGAACCACGCTTGCACGGCGGGAAGGGTGTCCCACATGTAGCCAAGGTTGATATCGTCCATTCGGACAATGATCGGCATCATCGCGAGATCAGCCAGACTGATGTCTTGGCCCATGATCCACGGCCCGCCATATTGACCCAGCCACCCATTCAGCCGATTAACACCGCGCTGCAACCGACCGAGGGCTTCGTCCATGTCCGCCTTCGGAAATCCGGTGCGTCCCATCTTTTTCAGGAATTCGCGGCGCAGAGGCTTGCTGTCGCACAGGGCCTCAAACTCCTCCGCAGTCATCGACTGAAAGTGGGGGAGGAAGGCAATGTTGTAGGATGGGATGCGAATGGCCCCTGCCGGGATCTCGTCAATGAACCGCATCATGGCGCGCATCGTCGCAACCTTGACCGGATCGGTCGGGCGCATCGGGGCGACATCCCCATGCGTGTCTTCGAGGTATTCAAGGATCACGGCGCTGTCGATCACAATATCCCCATCGTTGACGATGGAAGGCACTACGCCGTTGGGATTGATCGCCAGATATTCCGGCTTCAACTGGTCACCGGAAAACAGATCCAGCTTATGCTCATCAAACGGCAGCCCTTTGGCGTGGAGCGCGAAGCGCACGCGTTGTGAACAAGTCGATTGTGGAGCGTTGTAAAGCGTCAGTGTCATAGATCAGTCCCAATTCAAAATGCGTGGAAGCTTGCGGTGCTTGGCCAAGGTGCCAACCAGTCCAAGCGGGAAGAACATCAGCGTCAGTGCCATGATCATGCCGGTTGCGAGGATGTTGATCGCAGAGGCACCCAGCGTGGCGACGAAGAATTCGTTGAAGGCCACGATCAGAACTGCGCCGATGACAGGACCTGCGATTGTGCCCTTGCCGCCGATAATGCACATCAGCACCATGTTCACGGAGATCAGGATCACCAAAAAGATATTGGGCCGGATATAGGTCAGGTATTCCCCCCAGACCGCACCCGCCATGCCGACGAAGAATGCGGAAATCGCAAAGGCCAACACCTTGTAGAGCCGTGTATCGATGCCGGCACTCTCTGCCTTGATCTCATCCTTGGAGATCGCGCGCAGGCCCAGACCGAACTTTGAGTGCTTGATCTTATAGCTGGCCCAGACTGCGAAAACGGCCATAGCGAGGAACGCGTAGTAGTAGGGGAACTTCGCCGTCTCAACCGAAAGATCGTTTGTCGGAAGGGAAACGCCAGCGGCACCGCCGACAAAGTGCCAGTTCTCAAAGAAGATCCGGAAGATCATTACCAGCGCCAGTGACGAGATAATGAAAGACGGGCCGCGCACTCGCAATGTGATCAAGCCAATGAGGTAGCCTAGTGCTGCGCAGACCAATCCCGCAATAGGGGCCATTACGATGGTCGAGATCCCGTAGCGTGCGAGGATCATCCCAGCGAAGTATCCACCCACCGCAAAAAAGACGTTATGTCCGAGTGAGATATAACCGGTGAAGCCGCCGATGATGTTCCAGCCCGATGCCATGGTCACATAGCACAGCGTGTAAAGGACGATGTGGATTAGGTAATTGTAGTTACCAACAAGCTGTAGCGCAGGCAGCGCCAAAAGCAGCAAGACAACTGTCAAAGGGAACCAGAAGACGCGTCTCTTGTCGTGGGCCTGTGCCAGCGTCTCGTTATAGGCCCGGCGGGCCGCGACAATTTCGTCTGCATTTTCATATGTTTCAGCCATCACGCAAGCTCCGGTTTTTCACCAAACAGGCCCTGAGGGCGGACAAGCAGCACCACGAAAAGTGCCAGGAAAAAGGTCAGCGTGGACCACGTCGCGCCAAAGAAGAAACCGACGAATGCAGCGACGATTGATAGGAGGTAAGCCGCGACAACAGTGCCGAGGATTGATCCCATACCGCCCAAAACCACGAGACTCATCAGAACGGCGATCCATTCCCAGTGCTTGGATGGGAAGAAAGAGAAGACAAAAGATACCAACGATCCTGCCGCACCCGCCAGCGCGAGCCCGATGGCAAAGCTAACCAGACCGACAAGGTTCACATTCACGCCAAGAAGCTGTGCGGCCTCGCGGTTCTGTGTGGTTGCCCGGATCGCATAGCCAAAGCGAGAATACTTAAGGAACAGCGCCAGACCACCGATCAGGATCAGCGAGACGATCCCAGCATAAAGCTGCCCCAGCGGGATGAAGATATCACCCAAGAAGATCGCATCAGTCGCATACTCAGGCGATGTGACGCGCTGCGTGTTGGTGAAGGCTGTCGCCAGCCCGCCCTCGAAAATCATCGCCAAAGCAAAGGTCAAAAGAACCGTCATCTCAGAGTATGTGGCGGATTTGGCTTCCCGCTCGAAAACCAGTTTGTAAAGCAGAACACCCGTTACCGCGAGAATGATCATCGCAACTGGCAAGATCACCAGCGGGTCGATCCCGTAAAGCTTGAAGGCCCAGTAGGCGACGTAGGCGCCCATCATGATCAGTGACGGATGGGCGAGGTTCACAATCCGCATCACGCCGAAAACCAGCGAGAGACCGGCTCCCATCAGTGCATATACGCCGCCAAGCGCGATGCCGAGGATCAGAATTTGGAGCATATCTGCCATATCACGCTGCCTTCTTTCCGCCGAGGTACAACTCTTGGATCCGCGGATCGGTCAGCACTTCGGCAGCCGGCCCCTCGAACAGTGTGCGCCCAAGGTCGAGGACAACGCCCCAATCGGCGTGCTTCAGGCCCATCAAGGCATTCTGTTCAACCAGCAGAACGGTAATCCCGTCCTCGGTCATCACTCTCATGATCTCGAAGACTTCCTGCACGATCTTCGGGGCGAGCCCCAGTGACGGCTCGTCGAGCATCACAATCTCTGGCCTCAGGATCATCGTCCGCGCCATTGCCAGTGTCTGCTGCTGTCCGCCGGACATCGTGCCTGCATGTTGATCGCGGCGCTCTTTCAGGATCGGAAAGCGCTCTTCAATTTCGTCAATGCGCTTTTCCAGTGTCGATTTGTCCGGCATAGAAAAGCCGCCCATGCGCAGGTTTTCCCGCACGGTCATTTTGGGAAACAGCGCACGTTCCTGTGGCACAAAACAGATGCCTTCACGCAAGACCTGATCCGGGCGGAGCCCTTTCAGGTTTTTGCCTTTGAAGGTCACGTCGCCCTGACGGATTGTGAGCATTCCGCAGATGGCTTTGAGCAGCGTGGACTTGCCCGCGCCATTCGGTCCGATGATGCAATGCACCTTGCCCGGTTGAACCGCGATCGAAGCGCCATTCAAAATGGCAGGACCATCCCCGTACCCCGCGACGACATTCTTGACTTCCAGAAGCTTGGTCATGCCGCGTCCTCCAAAACACCGCCGAGGTAGGCGTCGAGAACGGCCTTGTCCTTCTGTACGTCTTCGGGGCTTCCGCTTGCGATGACAGCACCTTGGGCCATAACGACGACATGCTGGCTGAGACGCATGATCAATTCCATGTTGTGCTCGACGATCAGGACGGTCATGCCCTTTGCGTTCAGTGCGCGAATGTGGCCGACGATCTCTTCGAGTAGGGTCGGGTTCACGCCACCGGCTGGTTCATCAAGCAGGATGATCTTCGGGTCGCTCATCAGCAAAGCGGCGAGGTCCATCAGCTTTTTCTGGCCATAGCTCAGGTTGGAGCCGTCTTCGTAGGCAATCCGCGTGATGTTCAGGAAATCGAGTATTTCCATTGCCTTATCGATCTCGGCGGGGCTCATCGCGGGTTTCATCATGTCGCGCCAGCCGTGGATTTTGTTCTGGCAGATGACGTTTTCCAGCACGGTCATATCGGCCAGATTGCGCGAAATCTGAAACGTGCGGCTTAATCCCTTGGCGGTAATCTTGTGCGGGCGCAGACGGTCTATGCGTTCACCATCCAGCCAGACCTCACCTTTGGTCGGCATCATTGTACGGCTGATACAGTTAAACGCGGTGGTCTTTCCGGCACCGTTCGGACCGATGAGAGCGGTAATGCTGCCGCGTTCGACGCGAAAGCTGCAATCATCGACGGCGCGAATACCGCCAAAATATTTACACAGTCCTTTGACTTCGAGCATCGACTTCTCCCCTTGCAATCATTAGCAAATTCCGGGCAGGCGCGGGCCTGCCCGGTCACGGGACGTGGCTTTAGAAGCCGTCCTTTGGGTTGTTCAAAGGTGAGGTTTCGAACTCATCCGTCGGATAGACGAATTGCAGTTCTCCACCGTTCCATTGTGCCATCAGGAAGGGCTTGCCTTCCGGCAAACCGATGTCGCTCCAGTTGAAACGACCGAGGATGGTCCGGACAGGATCGTCCGCCGTCCGCGCAGACAGCCATTCGCCCATTGCGGCATTGTCGGGTGATCCAGCCCCGATGATGGCCTGTTCAATGCCCTGGCAGACTGCAAACGGGATCGCGGAGTCTTCATCGGGTGCCGCATCGAATGCAGTCTGGAACGCGACGGCGAAATCCTGATTGGAGAACTCCTCACCGGCGAGCAGCCCAACATAAGGTGCCGCAGGATGCCATGAAGTGTGCATCAAGATTGCCTCTGATGCCTCGCCCGTGCCTTCTAGGAATTCAGCCTGCGTGCCCTGGCTGTAGTAGACCATCTTCGGTGTCGCCCGCACAGTCTGCAGCGCGCGGGTCAGCTGGACAGCTTCTTCCGCAGATGCGGTCAGCGCGACGATCAGTTCCGCTTCTGACCGCTTAATGGAATTGGCGAGGTTGAGCCAGTCGTTGAACCCTTCCTCGGGCCATTTCTCGGAGTAGACGACTTTGATACCGGCTTCCGCCAGATAGCCCGGCGCCATGTCCTGTACGACGGAGCCGTCTGCAGGGTCGACCACTTCAAGGCCAAGGAAACCGGCTTCGACCGCGTTCGCAAAAAAGTCATCAGCCACGACCACAGCAGCCGTCTTCGGACGATCGGCTTCGTCGACAAGATCACGGATCATATCGCGCAGAGACGATCCCACGTACTCCGCCGCGTCTGGCTGGAAGTAGAACAGGTTTTTGTGACCCTGTGTGTAGATGCGCAATGCGCCACCGGCAGGAATTGGATGAACGAAGCCGTTCCGCGCGAGAATGTTGGCGACTGGGAACGTCAGGCGCGACGAAAACGTCCCGAATACCGCATCGACGCCGTCAACGTTGATGAATCGCTCATACTGGTTGATTGCGGTAGCTGGATCAGAGCGATTGTCGGAAACGATCAGCTCGACGTTCTCGCCCATGATCCCGCCGCGTTCGTTGATCAGATCGATGCAAAGCTGGTAGCCCTGCTGATGCTTAGTTCCGGCAATTGAAAATGAGCCGGTCAAAGGCAGCGACGCCCCGATCTTGATCTCAGCCATAGCACCAGTCGCGATCATCGCGCCCAAAGCTGATCCGGCCATAAGGTTCTTGAAAAACATATCTCTCTCCCTTGTTGTCCCGTACGGTTATTTCTGCCGATGCGGGATGATCGCTGCACCGGCTCCTCCTCCGGTGCAGCCTTTTCAAATCACTGCTCGTTATCCGGCGGCCTCCGGCATCTCGAGGCCAGTCGGGTAGGGGCTTTCCTCGCTCTGAAGTGTCATGCCCGACTGCGCGGCAACAGTTTCAAGCTGCATCGCGAAGTCCTTGGCGAGATAGCCGTCGGGATCGGATGTTTGCTGTGCAGCGCCGATATGCGCCTGCAGCGCCTCACGGGTCGCCGCTGTTACCGGCATCGCCACATCTAGATTGCGGGCCGCACCAAGGCCTAGATCAAGGTCTTTGCGCAGCAGGTGCGGCGTAAAGGTTGTTGTCCAGTCAAGGTTGACGAGCGAGTTGGTTTTGTAGCGCGTAAAGATCGACCCCATCACGCTGTTGTTGATGAAGTCTAGGAACGCGACGCGGGGCACACCGGCTTTTTCGGCAAGCACAGTAATTTCCGCGAGGTTCTGGATAACTACGCCCAGCATGACGTTGTGCGCAATCTTGCAGAAGCGCGCCAACTCGCCATCCCCGACGTAGGCAACGCCCATCGGAGCCACGGCGCCGATGATGTCTTGCACCTTGTTGAACGTTGACTCCGGACCCGACACCACTGCGGACAGTTTGCCGGACTTCACGCATTTACCATTGCCGGAAACGGGGGAGCAGAGGAATTCTGCGCCGCGCTCCGTAACGCGCTCCCGCAGGGAGGCGGATTCTTCGGTCGAGATAGACGACCAGTCAATCATGATACCTGGGGTCGCATCGCCTGACAAAACGCCGTTGTCGCCGAAGTAGACCTGTTCCACGTCCTTGCCAGTCGAGACCATTGTGCAAAACACGTCGACGCCTGCAAGATCCGCTGGGCTGTCAACAAGCGTTGCGCCTTTCTCGGCCAGCGGCTCTGCTTTGGCCCGGGTTCTATTCCAAATCTTGACGTCGTGTCCTGCTTTCAACAGACGCTCAGCCATCGGATAACCCATTCTGCCCATTCCAACCCAACCAATTACCAATCCCGCCATTGTATTCGCTCCTTTTTAGCTTCCGTAAGCGCCCCTCAGGGCATCATTCCTTGCGTGTCAGTTGACCTGTCCGCGTCTATTTCCGTCCCGCGTTGCCGCAGGGTCTTCAGTCTTGATGTGGGCATGTGTCATGTCGATGTGCATCGAGATATAGCGGCTGAATTTGCATTCAGCCTTTGCGCTTGTCGCGCTCTCTGATGCGTTGTGCATGGTCATGTCCCCCTACCAAGCGCCGAACCGAAAGTGTCGAAGTCATCTCGTGAACCATCGTCTCCGCTGCAATCATGCAAACGGTTGCGTAAACGGTAAGTCTAGCGGTAGGATCGGTCAAGGCCAAAAATCTGGGCCGCTCTCTTGGGCGGTAGAAACGCGATAAAATAGAGATAAAAACAATTAAATCAACCACGTTGAATCCTGATTTGGGATAGGCTTGTTATGCTAAGAGCTATCTCGCAGATGCAGCATTCGATTACAGCTAGCGCTAGCAATTGCAAATCTATGCAAACGATTGCTAAAATCGGATATAGTCGAATCAAAGCCCCGAACCACAGTGGAGACTTTCGTAATGATAAATGGGATTGATCCGGTCGCTTTGCTGACCATTGCCGTCGCTTTGGGGATCGGCGGCTTTGTAAAGGGGGCGACCGGATCGGGCGCGCCGCTTGTCGCGGTGCCGATCGTTGCTGCGTTTTACGACGTGACGATGGGAATCTTGATGATGGTCGTGCCCAACATCGTGATGAACGCCAAGCAGGTTTGGACATATCGCGCCAATATTAACCCGGCACAAATCGCGATATTGATGTCTGTGGCGTCCATTCCGGGGATGTTGGTCGGCACACGGATGCTAACCAGCGTGTCGCAGGATGTCTTGCTGACTGGCCTTGGGCTGTTTCTAGTCGCCTATCTCGGCCTGAAACTGGTCGATCCGCGATTTTCGATATCAGAGCGTGTCGCTGTCAAATCCAGTGTGCCGGTAGGCTTCATCGGCGGCATCATGCAGGGTCTCGTTGGCACATCCGGCCCGCTTGCACTGTTGTTCCTGAGCAGTCAAAATCTGGCACGCCCCATGTTCATCGGGACAATCTCTGCGTTCTTCTTGGCCAATTCCATCATTCAGGCGCCTGCGCTTTGGTGGGAAGGGCTGCTTACCCTGCAATGGATCGGGATCAGCGGCCTTGCCTTGATCCCTGTCTGGCTATGCCTGCCGCTGGGCAATCGGGCCGCGCAATCCTTGTCGCCCGAAGCCTTCAACCGCTGGGTTCTGCTACTCCTCGCAGTTTTGGCCGCTCGTCTGCTCTGGCGCGGGATGTCATGATGGTTGATCCTATAGGCCATCTATGATGCGGCGGAGAGAATCCGTCGTGTCATGTCAACGTATGACAAAAGGGTTGGCTATCGGGCTCTTGGAGGTGTTGATCCACGTGGTCTTGGTCCGTGTGCATTCGTGGATAGCGTCGATACTGGCTTCGCGTCCGTATTGACCTATCGCTCCAGTATACGTCCGGCGCAGATCGTCATCATGATGTCGATTGGATCAATTCCGCGGATGTTTATTGGGACACTCTTGCTTACTAACGCTTCGCAGGATATTTTGTTGCTGGGGATAGGTTTGTTCTTGGTTGCCAATCTGACCTTGCGATTGGTTGATCCCCAGTTTTCCAACTCAGAACGCGTTGCGGTTAAGATGAGCCTGCCAACAGGGTTTAGTGGCGGTATCATGCAAGGAGCGGTCGGCATTTCTGGTCCGTTGGCTTTGTTGTTTCCCAGTAGTCAAAATCTTGCGCTACTGATGTTCATCGGAACCATTTCTGCATTCTTCCTAACCAATTCTATCTTTCAAGCACCTGGACTTTGGCGTGAGGGGCTGCAATCGCTGGTAAGGGTCGGCATCAGCGCATTTGCATTGATCCCAGTTTGGCTGCGCCTGCCGCTTGGAAACAAAGCAGCGCAGAAACTGTCATCAACTGCATTCAACCGCTGGATTATGAACCTACTTGCGGTGTTGGCTGTCCGGTTGATTTGGCGTGGAATGGCCTGAAACTTGCTCTGGCCACTCCTGAATTTATAGGTACTTTTTCATATCAAGCCGCCGCGAAATCAGCCGCAATCGGTAGATTATTCTCAATACCTGTGCGGATGATTTCGGCTGAAATCTGGGCACGCAGCGCGTCGGCAGCCAAATCAAATGCTGCTTTGTCCGTCCAGGTCGCCCGTGGTTCAAGGAAGACCTTCGCCTCACTTGGGCCATCCGCAGGAACGAGAGTTCCCCAGATCGGGTCAGTCCTCATTTCGACGCGATCCAGTTCACCAGACAATGCAGCGTTCAGCAAAGCGCGCGTCGCTGAAATTGGCATCCTTTTGCCTGTGTCTGCACCACCCCCGGTCCAACCGGTGTTCAGCAACCAGACGTTTGCTCCACTTTCTTCAAGACGGTCAGAGAACATCTTTGCATAAACAGAGGGGTTGCGCGTTAGAAACGGTGCGCCAAAACAGGTAGAAAACGTCGGTGTCGGCCCGGTTACGCCGCGCTCTGTCCCGGCGACCTTCGAAGTGAAGCCCAGCAAAAAGCAGGTGCGTGCCTGCTCAGGGGTCAAACGTGAAATTGGAGGTGTGACGCCGAAAGCATCACAGGTCAAAAGAAACACGTTCCGAGGTGTCCCGCCGCTGGACGTTTTAGAAGCATTTGACAGGATCGTCAGCGGATACGCCGCGCGCGTATTCTCGGTAAATCGCCCGTCATCCAGATCCAACTCCCGAGTTGTTTCATCCATTACAACGTTTTCAAGAACTGTACCGTATGAATGAGTTGCTTGCCAAATGTCCGGTTCAGCTTGTTGCGACAAGTGTATCGTTTTAGCGTAGCACCCTCCCTCGAAGTTGAAAACGCCATTGTCCGACCAACCGTGTTCATCATCCCCGATCAGCACACGGGCCGGATCGGCAGATAGCGTCGTCTTCCCTGTACCAGAAAGACCGAAAAAGACTGCCGTGTCGTCCGCGTTTCCGTTGGCGTGGTTGGCAGAGCAGTGCATCGGCAAAATACCACGCTCGGGATAGACATGGTTGAGGATTGTGAAGGCAGATTTCTTGTTTTCTCCCGCATACTCGGTACCGCCAATCAGTATCAGCTTTTGATCAAAGGAGATGGCCACAACCGTATCCGACTGGCACCCGTGCCGCTGGGGCTCGGCTTTGAATCCGGGCGCATTCACAATCGTGTATTCTGGTAGGTATGTGGATAGATCAGCCGGATCTGGGCGACGCAGAAGATGCCGCAAAAATAATGCATGCCAGCTATATTCTGCTACAAGCCGCACGTTCACCGAATGCGTGGGGTCGGCGCCACAGATCAGGTCCTGAACATCGACCGATTTGTTGGCAAGATATGCGAAAATGTCAGATTTCAGCGTTTCAAAATGGCCCGGCGACAATGCATTGTTACCCTCCCACCAAATCAAAGGCTCGGACGATGACTCTCGGACAATGTGCTTGTCCTTAGGCGATCTGCCAGTAAATTTCCCGGTCCGCACGACAAGAGCGCCGTCGCGGCTAAGCTTACCCTCGCCCCTAGTGACGGCTTTTTCAAGCAGCGGCGTTTCAATTGCATTGTAACATGCGTCCGCGACCGACAGACCCAATGCCTGCAACCCGACTGTGGGGTTACGTGTTCCATGTTCAATCATCTGTTTTCTCCGCGAATTTACTGTTGCATTCATGTTTGCCAGGATGGCCTGACTGGGTACTACGAACCCTTAGAACAGCCAAGCAATCGTTTGCAACACAGTTTGCGCTACCATGATTAAATTGCCTCGGTTTTGCCGGAGACTGTTTAGTTCTCCTCAAGGTGCTGTCAGACGAATGCGAACTAGTCTCTGCAAGGACAATGAAGCCGCCCGTTATGCCACACCGAGTTGACGCCACTCAGCAAGAGCGTCGGTTCGGTTGAGCTTGAAATTTGATCGGCTATAGAGGTGTCTTTCCTGGTTGAAATGGTTGTGAACTGAGGCGTGGACGGCGACGAACTTTTGCAAACTTCGCGTTCGGCGGAAGCGCAACATGGCTCGCTCTCTTCGTCGAAACGGCAGGTGTGAATTCTCGGCCCTGTTATTAAGCCAGCGCCCCGTTTCCTGTTTGTCTGCGTTGCCAATGACCTTCATCGCGGCGCCGTAAGACCGCAGTAGATCGGTCACGATGACATGTGGCGGACCAAAGCGCTTCATTGTTTTTCTGAGGAATTTCAATGCTGCTTTGCGGTCGCGGCGCTTGGTGACATAACTTTCAAGCACCTCACCTTCGTGATCTACGGCCCGCCATAAGTAATGGGTCTCGCCATTGATTTTCACAAATACCTCGTCCAGATGCCATTGCCAGTTCGAATGAGCACGAAGTTGTTGAACCCGTTTCTTTCGGATTTCAGCGGCAAACAGCGGGCCAAATCTGTTCCACCAGAAACGGACCGTTTCATGACAAATATCAATACCGCGTTCGTGCAGCAGATCTTCCACATTTCGAAGCGAAAGTGGATAACGCACATACATCATAACCGCCAAGCGGATGATTTCGGGAGACGTCTTGAAGTACTTGAATGGGTCGCGTTTTGTAATTCCGTGAAACTAGATCACCGCCCTGCCCGGCTCAACAAAGTTTTCCTCTGACAGCACCGTGGTTTTGTCTGACGGTGCCCAACCGGCGCATACAGATGCCCATCACGCAAATTCTGCTGTCGCCGACTTTTTCTTGAATTCCTCAAAAATGCGCCGGCCGGATTCAGCCAGCCTGTCTTGGAGGGCAGGGATGTCCTGTCGCAACATGACGCCACCACGCTTGTGTACATGGCCCGCGACCATAACAGTGTCGATATTCCCGGGATGTGCAAAGCCAAGGATCGTGTTCAACGGATCGAAACCCCCTGAGAGATTGAGGTCATTTGCGCGGATGGTGATGATATCGGCCTGTTTGCCAACTTCGAGGGAACCTGTGCGGTGATCCAACCGCATTGCTCTTGCACCATGTTCGGTTGCCCAACTGATCGCTTCTCGCACTGTTATCGGGATCGGGTGCGGGCGTTCACCTGTTTCAGCCATCATTTGCACACTGGACAGGTGGCGCTGTGCCTGGAGCGTGAAGCGGCTGCAGGCCAGCATATCAGGGGCATAGGCGCTTTCGATATCGGTACCGATCGAGAATGGCACACCCCGCGCGAGTAGTCTGCCGCACAGCAGATCCCCGTAGCAAATCTGCATTTCGATTTCCGCGGTCACGGTGAAGTTTGCGCCGTTGTCGATCAGGATGTTCAGGTCCGCATCTGTGAGTTCGTTCCCATGCACGATATTAAGCCGTGCGTCGATCAACCCGGCGGCAGCGGCGCTCTGATAGGCTTGGGGTGCCGCCATCTTCGCGGCGGAATGATGGAGTGAAACAACAAGGTCATGCTCCTTCGCGAGCCGTAAGTCTTGTAAGACAACCTCTTCCTTGGACATCTGCGGGCCAAGAATTGCGAGACCCATGGTGACGAGCGCGTCATCGCTTGCCAGTCGTCCTTTGCGCAAACGCGCAACCTCGGATCGCGACATCGGCACTTTGGAGAAATGCTTTTGACCCGGCTTGGGGTCTGGCTTGGCTGAGCCATGCAGGAAGACCGCGCGGATACCCGCGTCCTCAAGCCCGTCAATAGCAGCGTCGCTGTGTTCGGGTGTCGGGTTGTTGTGATGCCAGTCCACCATGGTCGTCACGCCATTGTTGATCTGGTTGATCGCCCCAACTTGGTTCGCGATCAGGATATCGTCCGGTGAAAAGAAGTTTGCCAATCCGGCATGCATAGCCCTGAAATAATTGGTGCCAGTCCAATCAGTAGCCAGCCCGCGTAATCCGGTCTGCCATGTATGGATATGGGAGTTTATCAGCCCGGGCATGATGTACATGTCGGTCGCATCAATGATGGTTGTGTCGACTGACACGACCAAGTTGGGGCCAATCGCTGCAATGCGATCACCGTCGATGAGGATGTCCTGCCCATGAAGGGGTGTACTGTCTTTAGCAAGTGTGAGGATAATGCCGTTACGAAAGAGTGTCTTGGCCATGAGGGTCTCCCTTTTTCGACAGCGGTTTTCGACCGCAATGCTAGAGTAATGCTGTTGTTAGCCACGGAACGAAGATTAACAGGAGCGTCACCAAAGCCATCACAATGACAAACGGAGCTGCCGCTGCAAATATCTCGCCCAGACTGGCAAATCCTTCAGGCAGCGACGCCTTGACGACATACACGCTGAGCCCGAATGGCGGCGTTAGCAGTCCGATTTCAATTGCAATCACCGTGACGATCCCAAACCAAATGGGATCGCCGCCAAGGGCTGTCACCACGGGTAAAGCAATCGGTAGAATGATCAGCATGATCGACACTGAGTCGAGGATCATCCCAAGAACTACGACAATCACCACGTAAAGCAGAACAAAGCTGACGAGCGTCAAGTCGAGCTGGCCAATAAGGCCTGCCGTTTGCATCGGTATTGTGCTCATCGAGAGCATCCGACCGTAGACATTTGCCGCGATCATCAAGAACAGCAATCCAGCGGTGATTGCGCCTGTCTCCAAAACCAGTTCCCGCAGGTCTTCCCATGTCAGCGAACGTCGGGCAATCGATACGATGAAGGCTCCGAAAGCACCGGCCGCTCCCGCCTCAGTCGGCGAAAAGAACCCGCCGTAAATACCGCCCATCACGAGAACGACGATGAAAAAGACGGGTGCCAGCCCGCGCAAAACGCCACCAAGCGAGATATCTTCTTTGATAAAATCGCAGTTTGTTGCTCCGGCGAATGAAGGTCGAAACCTTGCAAGGCCCATGATCAGCACGCCGAAAGACACCGCGAGCAGGATGCCCGGAAGAATGCCGGCAATGAAGAGATTGCCGATCGATGCTTCTGCGAGCAATCCATAGACAATCATCAGCAAACTCGGCGGGATTAACATGCCAAGAACAGAGCTACCGGCAACGATGCCGAGTGAAAATTTCTTGCTATAGCCTGCCTCCATCATCGGCGGCACAGCTATGCGAGAGAAGACAGTGGCGGAGGCGATGGACGATCCCGTGATCGAGGCAAAGATTGCGTTCGCCCCAACAGTCGCCACACCTAGTCCACCCGTTACACGACGCATGAGGGTGGCCATGATCTGAAATGCGTCTCGCCCGACACCGGCTTTGTCCAGCATTAATCCCATCAGAACGAAGAGGGGGATTACCGCAAATCCGTAGGACCGGACGGCACCGCTGGCGGAAAGTCCGATCGAGTTGATAGACACTGCAAGATTATCGCGCACGAGCCAGATGCCGACGAAAGACGTGATCAACATTGCGAACACGATCGGCATGCCGAGCGAGATCAGAACCAATAGAGCAACAAGTGCACCAATCCCGATCTGCATGCGGTCAAGTCCGGCTGCAGCCATCACCTGGAACAAGTAGTAGCCACCGATACACAGGGCCGCCCCGATCAGGAAGGTTACCGCGTTTTGTGCGATGCCCATTGCGGCTTGATCCCGATAACAGCGGAAAAGCTCTGCGATGATCTCTAACATGGCCAAAGTGCTCGCAATCGCCACGACGACCTTGAATGGCCAGGTCGGCAGCTCGTAAAGACTGCTTGATCCGAGGAACTCGCCCTCAGTCCATGCGTCTGCAAAGTCGCTCCACAGATACCGGACGGCCAAAGCCATCACTGCAATTGCGGCCAGCGAAAAAATGGTCTGCAGCAAGAGCATGCCGCTCGGATACCGTTTGACCAACATGTCCGACAGGAAAGTCGCACGTACCAATCGCTTATTGCGTATGGTCATTCCAAGCTGAAGGTAGACGCTCGCCACGATTGCGTAGGAGAGATAGTCTGCGACCCCACTCAGCGATGTCGAAAAGAGGTTGCGCGAGACGATGTCAGCGCACACCAGCAGCATCATCGAAACGATGATGAGTGATGCAAGCGCCGCATTCACTGTCGAAATACGGCCTAAGATCCGGTCCAGAATGCCGTAGTCGAGGGCAATAGGCGCGTCCGTGTCAGGAGCAATCGTCATCTCGAAACTCCCTTCACGATACGCGCCCAGACTGATTGAAATAGGTCAGTCACGCTCAGATATTGGCGGACCAGTCGCGCAGTGGTTCTGCGCCGGATGCACGCAGCGCCTCCATGAACTTGATCATGATTTCACGTGCTGGCACGCCATTTGCTTCGTTTTCCGCAACCCATGTCGCACCAAGATCGGGCAGGGCATTGACCCATTGGATCTTCTCTTCCATTGGCATTTCGCGGATGGTCGCACCTTCGTCAGCCATCATATCCCACACCGCAGAAGCGCGCTGATTGATGATATCGGCATTTTCACCCGAATAGACAGCGCCCATTTCGATCATGACCTGCTGAACTTCCTCTGGAAGGCTGTCAAAGACGGTCTTGTTCATGCCAAGCCCACCGAAAGTCAGCGGGCCAGTGTCGACGCGGACAGCGTATTTGGCCACCTCGTGCAGCTTAAGGCCGTAAGCGCCAGTGCCAACAATCAACACGCCGTCACCGACGCCGGTTTGAAGGCCCGAATAATATTCGGGCAAGCCGCCGGCAATGAAGGATGCGCCAAGCGAGGCGACATAAGGTGCGGTGGAAGCAGCCCCCAAGATTTTTCGGCCGGCAATGTCTGCGATGTTATCGAGCGGTTCGTTCATGAACAGGCTGTAGCCATCTGACACGGAGGACCCAAAGAACACGATGTCCTGATCGGACCATTCTTTGACCATCGCGGGCTCATTCTGGTTAAGGCCGTTGATCGTCGCCAAAGCCTGTTCAACCGTACTGGTCGCAAACGGCGTGGCGTACATGATGTTTTGGAGTGGGAGGGCCGACGGTTCAAACAACGCCCCGATCCAGCCAATATCCGCAATGTTTTGCGTGATCGCTTCAAGCGTATCCGGCGGTCCGTAGAGCTGGCCGCCGTAGGCTTCTGTCCAATCGATGCGGTATTCCGAACCGCGCTCCTCCAAAAGCGCGTTGGATCTCTGCACGACAGTCACGAGCGGCGATGTCCAAGGTAAAACGGTGGGATGGCTGGAGGCCATCGTCAATCGGATTGTGGTCTGTGCTGATGCAGGTCTTGCTCCAACATATGTAACGAAGCTAGCCCCAACGACCAGACTAAGCGCAGTACGACGGTTCACGTTCATGATTTTCCTCCCCAAAAATCAACTTGCTCTCATGAGTTAGCAGTTGAGCCAGCACTCCAAACTCAGGCTAGGGGCCCGATCTGTGCAATCGTTTGCATATCATGGCCAATTTTCATTTTCAACATAAACTTTATCAAACCAGGCCTATAAGCGGGCAACAGCTTCATCAA
>Ga0209771_1000852_pt1 | contig 20078 bp, 30 predicted proteins | sample SaaInl59LU_5_DNA_FD_184639 | JGI IMG/M metagenome (GOLD analysis project Ga0209771, IMG submission 184639) | Marine microbial communities from expanding oxygen minimum zones in the Saanich Inlet - ESP_59LU_5_DNA (SPAdes) (version 2) | ecosystem: Environmental > Aquatic > Marine > Intertidal zone... | reverse complement strand
GGTATACTCTATTTTGCAGGAGATGTTCCACTGTTTAAGGTAGGCTCTGATGTTGTTCTCTTTGCCTAACCAACCTTGTCCTGCACGCCATTGTCGCAGTGTCTTTAGGAACGGACGTTCATACCATATGACTTTGTTGGGCTTGCCATATTGCAGTGCATGTTCTACAATGGCATCATTTAGATCAGGGTCATTAGGTACACCGCTAAAGTCTTTGGCAAGGCCCGCCCATAATAGTTTGTTGTCATCAAATACGGCTAAGCTGGCATCGTGACTATTGCCGACTATTCCCCAAACTATCATTTATAGATAAACGGGTCTTTTTCCCGTAGCTCTTTCATGCGTTTACGGAATTTAATTTCTTCTTTGACTTTGTAGTAGGGCCATGTTATCCATTCCCATATCTTTTTTAATATCTTCTTTATCATACGAACCATTTTTTTGCTCTCAGTCTAATTTTAAGTGGGCTAGTTTCAGCAGCACTAGCAATGCTGTATAGTGTATATAGTCTTCCGTACTTATCAACACTATCGCCTATATCATTAATTTCCTGACTCCATTCAGGCATGCTAACGCCCCAGCCTTGTTCGATAGCTTGCTCTACTAATTTTTTACCAGCATGATCTCTATCAGGTACAACAAACACATCTTTATTGAGTTTGTTGATAAGCATTGCCTGTGCATCATTAATCTCTGAACCGCCTAGTGCGCAACCATCTACGTGAATAGCATCTATCTGTCCTTCACACACAATAGCAAATACTTTGTTGTATCCTTGTTCGTCTAGTCCATAAACAAATCCAGGCTGTACTTCCATAAGATACTTGGGCTTTTTATCTGCTGCAATAGTTCTAGCAGTCCATCCTACAATACGTTTTTCATAGTAAAACGGAATGATAAGTCTATCACGATATGCTAGACTAGGGCTCCAATAATAATCAGTATCATCTAAGTTTAAATGACGTGCTGCCATATACTCAAGGATAGCTAAACTAAATTTGTTGAAATCAGTAATATCAGTAATTTTAATTGCATCAGGAGGTAGTGGTACAGTTTCAAATGTAGGCAGTTCTATCTTGCGCTCTGCTACCTCAACGCCTTCGTTTAAGCGCATGACGTCAAAGGTCAGCCGTGTTATTGTATCATCTGTACAGTTGAGCCACTGTAGAAGCTTACGCAGCTTGTTAGACACCGGTCTACCTGGTTGCCAGCTTGCTTTGTATCCGCAGTTAAAACAATGATAGCTTACAGTATCACCTTCACTAATAAGTCCACCGCGTCCTCTAGTGTCTGCTGTATTGCCGTTGTGTTGACAGCAGGGGGCATTGAAGCTAGTCCACCCACTCGGAGTAGTCTTACGCTTTGCTGGCAAGTGTGCTGTAATTGTGTCGGATACAATACTCATACTACTATTATAGCAAAGTATTTTAGTTTGTCAACTAGTTTCTAATTAAAACTTTAGTAATTTTATCTGCCGGGTTGGCATCTGTTTTGAAACGTATATGACTGAACACACCATTAAAGTTTACAGGTGTTGGTGTAGTTTCTGTGCCACTAAAGGTTAACGTAGCTACATCAGCCCACTGTGTGCTTTCTGTTACTTGGTTATCAAGAGTAGCCTGTACTACAACATCACCGCTGTATGACGCTGTATACACTGCTGCGGTGTGTAATGCTTCATTGCCATTAATAGCAGGTTGGGCATCTAATGTACTGCTAGTCCATATACCCGAGTTGACTCCGGTTTCGGTAAATGAGGTGATATTAATAGAATTTTTTGGACCAGGAAATGCTTCGGTGCTTATTTTTATTATTGAATCCATACCAAAATGTGTATCAGTATATGTTAGTATGTTATCACCGGCACTGTCAATAAGATAAATGTTGTAGCTTAAATATTGCTGTTTTAAATTTAATAACTCATTTTCAGTGATAGTAACAGTAAACAACCCTTTAGTTGCTGTACTTCCGTCATCTAATACTGTTCCGTCTTTTTCTAAGACTAAATTATTAGTTTCGTCAAATGCTCTAAATTTTGGAGTATACCCTTCAGTGTTAATTGGTTTTTGATCTGCGTTTAATAATCTAAATTCTAGGATATTATCTATTCCTTTATATACTTGTACTTGTCTGTTATACACTGGTCTATACTCCGTAATGAATCCTGCCACATCCGCTATGATGGTGATTCTATTTTTGACTAAATATCTTGATAGCAATTGCATAAAGTATTTATCGGAATTTAATGTTAATAAAAGATATACAAGAAAATTTTCCTTTTTTAAGTATTCTGCAGTATGGCGGAAACGAATATATAGGTATCATATCTAATCAAGATCAATATGTTACTTCAGTATATGTTCTTACAAGCATACGCACAGAAGAAGATAAAAGTTTATTTTTAGAACTCGGCGATATTTGGTGGTGGGAATCTAATCGGATGATTCCCATTAACATTTTCTTAAAAGGAGAATTTGAACGTTTTCGGTATTGTATAATGACAATGAATTCAAAAGATGTAAATGTAACACTAGGTCCTGTTGTAAACTTAAACAATCTATCCATTAAGCGTGTAAAAAGAAAAAACGTTCAGCTAGTAAGAAAACCTAAAGACTGAGTTGATCACATAATAAATTCATATGTACTACGCATGCCATTGCGTAGGATACTGAATGAGCCTTCTTAAAGTAGTATGCACCATCAGTCGGCTTTGTCCATACTTCCTTCATTATTGTTTCCCAAGTCTCGTTCGCTAGATGCCTCTTCGCTGGTCGAATGATAGCTAGTGTCGCTGCTAATTGTTCTACCGATTGCGGCTTCAATTGCTTCAGCAGTGCTCCGTGCCCGTTTAGATGAAAGACGCTTTCGCTGAAGTCTTCGTGCTCCAGTAGTTCCCATATTGGTTTCCTTTCCATTAGTTCTATTAGATGTATTTCGTTCTTAACGTCTTTGTATATGCTTACATTAAGAAAATCTAGTTTAAAATAGCCACGCTCGTCTGCTGCCTTATGATCAACTGTGGCCAAGTTGTCAATAGGATTATGCGGAATCTCTGTTGCATAGACTCCAGTATTATGTTTTTTTCCCGTGTTTAACTTTGCTACACGGTGTTGTATTTTCGATAGTATAATGTCTCTATCTGCAAAATCTATATCAATATCAGGCAAAGTAACTTCCATTAACGTAAACTAAGTTTAAAACTAATCTATATTTTGTGTCAGTACAGCTAGTTCCGGTGTGCAGCATAGTTGACGGGAATGTTACTAGTCTGTTTTCAATACTAGATATTATTGTGCCGTCTTCAAATTTTGTATAACCATTATTAGTATTTAGATAGAAAATTGCTGATGTAAATATTTTACCAACTGATTCTGGCTGGTAGTCTTGATGATAACCGTGTTCTACAATCTTATCAGTGCATGGATTAAGATTAAGTTTTGCTCTATACATAATAGCAGGCTGTATTATTTGTACAATTGGATTTATAATAGAAAAATTATCAGACATTTCAAACGGATGTTTGTAAAAAACATGAGCCATTTGCCAGTCGTATTTTTCCTCACAATTAGGAGAATTATTTAAATCGTTGGCAATCTTATCGCCATACTGCCAATTGATATTCAGTACTTGCTTTTTCATTTCTTCAAAAACAGTCTTATCAATAAAATTGTCGTAGATTTTAATATCACTCATAATATCTTATTCCAATGAAACTTGTCTTCTTTAGGAGTTTGTCCTATATATTCCTCACCAGTTTCTCGATCGATTAATTTCCATTTCATCGGTACTTTAGTTTTAATTACAAGATCAACTGCTTGATCAAGTTCATATACTTCGGTGCCATCTAGTAATTTACGCATGTTGCTTTTCATACTTACGTGCTTTCTTTTGCGCCATGTCCCATTTAAGTTTGCTTGCACGATCTTTAAATGTAATACCTAACAAATGATCTAATTCATGCAAATAGCACTTGGCACTATATCCTTCGATCTTTACAGTTTGTTTTTCTAATTTTTCATTATACCATTCTGCAAGTATTTCTTTAGGACGTTTAATTTTAACAAACACATTTGGAAAACTCAAACAACCTTCGATATCGTCTACAGTTTCTTCTGTGTATTGTAGTACTGTAGGATTAATACACATTGTACTATTTTCTACACTGTCTCCCATAACAAACACTTTTGCATCAAGTCCGACTTGATTTGCACTTAGGCCGATGCCGTTGTTTGCTATCATAAAGTCGACCATTTCTTTTTTAAGTTCGACAGGATCAAATCCTGGATTTTCTAAGTCAACATCTTTAACTTCACGTTCTAAGATTTCATTTGGGTATGTAATTAGTTTCATAATTTACTTTCCTTTACAACGTCTTTTACTAATTGTACGTCTGCTGTTTGTCTTTTAAATCGTACTCCCCAGTGTTTAGGATCTACAATATTATATATCATGCTCAACTGTTCGTCATTAAAATTGCCCAGCATTTCTTTTCCGCTTTTGCAATTAAGCATCAGCCATGGACTAATCTTTCCATCTCTGATATGCCATACTGCTCTGTTAGGATTAGCATATAAAAAATAATGATTCCAAACACTGTTGTTTTCTTCTGCCCACTCTACCATAGTATTAATACTACGTTCAAGTGCAGTTTCTACACCTTCTTTTTTAATAAGTTCAGTAGCGTATGTTTCATACATTTCTTCTCTGCACCAATGATCTAATTTAACTCCACTAGTAACAACATAGTTAATATACTTCTCAGGATACAACGGCTTTACGTTTGATACAAAGCTACCGAACTTTACAAATGCATTGTAGTAACTGCTTTTACAAAATTCTTCGTATGTTTTATCTTTCTTTGCGCCAGCACTTAGTTTATAGAATTGATTGAATGCATAAAAGCCTAGTCGCACTCGGCGCTCATCTTTTTGTAATGCTCTACGTTTCTTTTCACACAAATGCGCCATAAGAGTTGACTCTCTTACATAACTACTGCCGCAGTATTCACATTTGTATGGCTTAGAGTTTGACTGCAATTTCATGCTCTTCTGCAAGTTGCTTGAGTTCTTTTTTTGTAGATATTCTAGCAAGTGTTTCAACCTCGTCTGTCTTTAAATGTGGATATATTTTCTCCAGCAGTTGCATTGCTTTGCCAGTACTGCCGTCACGTTTCTTAAAACCAATCCACGGATGAAACTCATTCTTGCCTGTGTTTCCACACATACACAACAACTGCCACATTAGTTTTTGATGTCCAGTGTCTTTGCCAACACCAATGTCGTTAAAGTGTTTGTTGTAGTATTCGTTAGTTTTAAACACAGCAAGTTCTTGCTTTTCACGACTACCTTGTATACCACTGACGTATCTATTTAATAACCAAAAACTAATCTGCTTCTTATGATCGTCTTCAAGATGATTCCAGATGTCACTTTCACCATTGTCAATCCAACTGAGGATTTCTTTTATTGCAAGTTTTTCTGCTGCCATGTTTCAACATCCTCCGGGGTATTAATCTCTACTCCATTAAAGTATACACTCTTACAGCCAATTTGCCAACCGTTTTTTAGCCAACGCAATTGTTCAAGTTTCTCTATGCGTTCTTCTGCTTCTACAAGCAAGTGCGGGTATGCTTGCAGAGCTTGTTTACGATATCCATAAACACCTAAATGCCATTCTCCATAACCTGTCATGCCTCTGCCAAACCATAGAGCTTGATCGCCTGCACGTACCATCTTAACTGAATTAGGATCGTTTTGCATTTTACTCGGCATTGCTGTGTACACTGTGCTTACTTCATATTGAGATAAACTAGCAATGCATTTTTCAATTAGCTCTGCTGTTACATCTGGCATATCACCCTGTACATTTATAAACTGATCGTAGTCATCAAGTGTGCGCATTGCCACAGCGCCGGCGCATCGTTCTGTGCCGTTTTCGTAATCTTCTAAATCAATAATAACTTGATGTGGTTCAAACTTGTCTGCAATACGTTTGTCATCTGTAAGCACGTATACATCATACCCTGACTTGCGGCAGCGTTCGTATACTCTGCGTATCATAGGAACGTTGTCTAATGCAACTAACGGCTTTCCAGGATAGCGTGTGCTGCCGTATCTAGCCGGTATAAGAATAGCGGTGGATGTCATCTACTACTCCTTCAAAATCTTCTAAACGTAGCATGTTAGGACCATCGCTGGGTGCGTTGTCCGGATCAGGGTGTACTTCTAAGAAATAATTAGTAACACCCAAAGCGGCGGCACTACGAGCCATGCCAGGAACGTAAGCACGATTCCCGCCGCTACTACTTCCATTGCCGCCTGGCTTTTGTACGCTATGGGTAGCGTCAAATACCAGAGGACAGTTAAAGTTATCAAGCATATACTGCATACCAGTATAGTCCACGACCAAAGTATTGTAACCAAAACTTGTACCTCTCTCAGTTATCCAGACTTCTTTAGCGTCTGCACACTTACTTAGCACTCCTGCCATGTCCCACGGTGCAAGGAATTGACCTTTCTTAATGTTAACAATCTTATCTGTAGCACATGCTGCTTGAATAAGATCAGTCTGTCGACAAAGGAATGCAGGAATTTGATATACGTCAACTGCATCTTTAAACTGTCTTTCAATACGTCTAACTTGTACAGCATCATGTACATCTGTTAGAGTCTTTACACCCAGTGTAACTTTAAGTGCAAGAAAATCTGTAAGTGTTGCATCTATGCCCATGCCACGTTTACCACTGGCACTTGTACGGTTGGCTTTGTCAAAACTTGCTTTGAAGTAATATTCGATGCCATACTTGTCGCACACACGTTTACACTCTTGTGCAATCTCTGAACTCTGTGCAAGTGTTTCGTGCTGACACGGCCCTGCAATAATTCTCATTTCTCATCCTTTACTATATAATACGTAGTAACTAACTTGTCCATTATTTTTTTAAGTGTTGGATTTTTTGAAGCTACTTCGCATAAGTTTTTCCACTCACCGTAGTCTAATATTTCACCTTGTGCTCTTGCAACAGCACCTGGATCGCCGCCTATAATCCAACGAGGTATCTCAGGTTTATCTCGATAATGAGCGTAGACAACACCGTCGCTACGCTCGTATATCAATGCTTCGCCTGGAATCATCTTAGCCAAGATTACTTGTCCATTAACTCTGCTTTGCGCTTCTCGATAGCTGCAAGGCGTTGAGCTTCTGCTTCGATGTCAGCAGAATCCTTTTCTGCCTTTGCTGTTCCGTCGCGACCCATTACCATCAAAATGATTGCTGTGATTAACGGTGAGATGAGTAGTGCAACTACAAACCAAAGCCATCCATTACGGCCCCAGTTGTTAGCCCAATAGCCTACTAGAGCTGAAAATACTACTGCGATTAAAATAATATCCAATTTACTTCTTTCCTTTTACTTCGGTGCCGCTAGTACGACGAACAATATCATCGTGATTAAATTCAGCCCAGTACAGTTCAAAAGCGACACCGTCTTCTAGTCCTTCGAACTGATGAATCTTACCGGGCTTGACTTGTGTAAAGTCGCCTGCTTCAAGAATAGTTTCGTCAACTAAGCCTTGATCATCTTGCCATACACGCACCAGCATCTTGCCCGACTCTACAAAGAAGCCATTCCATTTAAATTGATGTTCGTGCTCTGAACACTTGTATCCTGCTTTGTATTCAATACGGTGAAACTCCAGTACTCCATTAGCATGTATTAGTTCTGTGTTACCCCAGATTTTTCCTGCTTTAATTCCCATTATACTAATTTTCCAAAGTCTAGTATTTCACACTGCCTGCTTATATCTTTTACAAAAAATGCACAAAGTGGATTGTCGCCATCAGTAATTGGTACACTTAATAATTGTCCGTTTTTCATTTTAGGAAAATACCATTTTACATCTGTATAGAAATTTACAATGCTTATTTTTTCAAAACTGTTTTTAAATCCCTTTAACGGATTAATTAAAAACGCATCAAATCCTCTATCATTAATGCTTGTTAGAGGCAATATTTCTAAATCGTGTCCCGATTGTGCGTCACCAACTGCAACGCTCCAATCAACAGGCATAGTTATTTCATGTCCACCAATATCTAAAACCATTGCCGGTGCACTAAATGATTCTAAGAAAATCAAAGGCACCCAAAAGAAATCTGGATCCTTTGGATCACTATTGTCTAATACACTAAATCTTACATCTTCGTCTATTGTCTCAGGTAAGTTATCTAAATGATAACATTTATTATCTAAAGTTAATATTCTCATACTTGTTAATTCCAATCCACTTTTTCAATAGTAAAGGGATACTCTGCTTCTTTGTAAAATTTCTTACGCTGAGTCAGATGTCGCTTCGCAAACTTACACGTACTTGTAAGATCCCATATTTGCACGAAGTCTTTGTCCTTTGCCTTTCTTACGCCTCTACCAATTGATTGGATTACTCGTACAAAACTTTTTCCAGGTTCGAGTAACACAAGATTAAAGATACGAGGAATATTAAGTCCAACTGCTGCAACACCATAAGTTGCAATAATTACTTCATTAGTTCCTTCACGAATAGTATCGTAGGTTTCTTTTCTATCTTTTACTTTTACACTTCCACTAATAAAAGTGCTGCCTGGAATAAGTTCTGCTAATGTTTCGCCTGCACTAATTCTATCTACAAGAATTAGAGTATTGCCTGATTGAGATACTGTGTTCATCATCTTACCAATATATTCTAAACGTGCTGTATCTGATGTTAGATACTTTAGTTCGCTTTGATAATCACGATGTGCAACTGTATCAATTAGTTGTACTACATTAACATGACATGCTGATAACACACCTTTGTCCTGTAGTTCTTTTGCTGTGATTGCTCCAATAACAGGACCAAGTGATGCGTGAATACTTTCAAATTCAAACTTTTCTCTTGGCACTGTGCCAGTTAGTCCCCAGCGGATTGGAGCGTTACGTAGGTTGCGAGTAAGCAAGTTTTTAAGAACTTCTGCTTTCGCCATGTGTACTTCGTCAACAATAACAGTGCTTACACCTTCTAAAAACTCAGCCAGTGATAGCACTGCTGAGCCATCTTTATGCTTCTTGTCCAAAATATTTAAGGATTGCCAAGTGCATATTGTGTGAGTCTTACCTAGTTGCTTTCTGTCTCCAAAGTACACCCCTACGTCTAATCCACAGTTAATATAGTCTTCCTCTGTCTGCTCAACCAAGGACTTATTAGGCACAATAACAAGACTACGCCCGTAAGGTTCACTGATGTGTGATAACGTAGCAGTTGTAATTGTTTTGCCTGCGCCTGTAGCAATTTGCTGTAGACTCTGTGGATTAGCAATAAAGTTGTTGATTGCTTCAACTTGATAGTCACGAAGAATAATATCTTCGCCTTCTGCTGGATGACCTTCTGGCCATACAACACCTTGATCTTTCCAGTACGTTTCTGTTACTGGTTTGAATTCTAATTTAATTGGATGCCGCTTGTCTTCAATACTAACTATTTCAACATTGTTTTTTGCAAGCACTTGACTAACAACATCAAGATGATTAACGTAGCCTGTGCCGCCGATGCCAAAGAAAGCAACTTTGCCATCCCATCTACCTAGTTTATACTGAGGCATATGCTTTGCATACGGCACTTCAAACTTGAGTGCGTTTGCTAACTTTCGGCGTACATCAACATCAAGACCTTCTAGTTTAATGTTTACTTCATCTTCAATTATTAATTTGCAACTAGCCATAGTATCTTGAATGTCTCCTGAATGGACTCATATGTTCTTCTCTATATACAATTAAGTCACAGTTAAATGAAACATAACTATCTAAAAAGCGATCTAAACTACTTGTAAAACTAAAGGCTGCACTAGGCTTCCATTCATTATTCACAAGTAATTTAGGTAATTTATTCTTACTAATATACACTACTTTTGTAGTTTTGTCAACCCAATTGTTTAGTTTGCGATCTCTAATCAATTGGTTAAACCCTGCGTCCTTGTCTTCTAAACGAAACAATACGCTTTGCTGTTCTGGATTTAAAATGTCTCTATAATGATTTGCAAATTCATATAACTGCTGTTCTGCTTTATCGTCTTCTAACACTACTAACAACGGAAATCTATCTAACTGCCATAGTGCGCCTAAAATATCATCTGTCGATTCTTCACTAGGTTTACTTTGATATGCGTTGTCATTTCGCAATGCTATTTTATCTGCAAGACTCTTTGAGTCAAATGTTTGAGTATAATTAAATCCGTAGCGAAATCTTCTGTCAATAAATTGCGTAAATGTTTCATTAGATAATTCACCTAATTCACTGTTGATAATAGGCAACAATCTAGGATTGATATTAATTAATTTATTATCCGAAGATACACCGCTTAGATATTCTTGTGGATTATTGTGTATTGACTTTATATCTTTATACAAGTCGAGAATTTCTTGATCAATAGTAAATTGTTTATCTTTAAATCTATCTACAATGTTTAATACATTAATTTCGTTACATCCAAAATAATGAGTGTGCGATCCTTTTTGATGATGATAATTATCTTGTGCAGTGTTTGCAACTTCCTGCACCAACATTATTTCAGTTTTTCTAAAAGGAAATCTTATTTTGATTTCGTTGTCCACAAGTTTGATATATTTACTGCGATCAATATGACGCAAGGGCTGACGCAATTGATTAACTGCATAATCAAAGTCCCAATCTAAATTAGTAAATTGGTCTCTATAAAATTGCAGTTTGTTGCGCATAAGTAAGAATTGTTTATCAGTTAATGCTGTACCTTTATAAACTTGCCGTGCAATACTAGTTATAATAGTATAGTCGGTTTTTTCGATAGTAAAGTTAACAGATGACTGGCGCAGTCCTACAAGGTATTCTAAGCAATCTTCAATATCATTTATCATACATACAGTATAACTTAAAATAGTTTATCTGTCAATCTTTTAAGCGGCAAACCTTGAGAAATTTCTTCAACGGTCCATTCAGTGTAAGCATAGTCGTTGAGCCATTCTTGTCTATCTGGCATTAGTGGATTTTCTATGTCGTGTAAAAAGTCTATGTCGTTGGCTACATCATAAGCAAGACTGTGATTACTAACAAAACTAGGAACGCCGGAAATGATAGAATGAATTCCAGGATTGCTCGAGTGACTAATAGTAGCCCATATATTATTAAACTGCATATCAAAATCGTCATAAGTGCCGCTAACATGTTGTGGCTCCTGTCTGTATACGTGTTTAAGTCCACGTTCTATGTGTTCTAATCTACAGCGTGGATGAGGTCTAAATATTATAGGACGTTCTGTGTGCTTGCGTATTTCGTCATATGTTTGTAAAAACCAATTGCTCATACGTGGCATGTTTTTCCACTGTAAACTCTTATCATGTTGTCCACATATTAAAATGTACTCACCGGCAGTACGCCAAGGCTTTACTTCGAGTGCAAGTAGATTACTACGGTTGTTATCGTGCCCCATATAATCGCCAAAATAAGCATCTCTGTTAATACCATTTAATCCTACCTTCCATGTTGTTCCCCTCTTTATTCCGCCTACTTCTAATACTACAGTCGGCTTGTCTTGATTCCATACAACTTCGTTCCTAGCCATTCTACCATTCCAAAGAACGCTCCAAATAACATTAACGTCAGCGTCAACATTATTATAACTAACATCATGCCCAGCAGCCACAAGACTGTCACTAAAGGCATCAAAAACTGGTCTACTGTTAAGCGCACCGTTGTGTGTCCATAAACTAAATTTCATTCCAATATGCTTCTGTTCTGTTAACCATAATATCTTTCTTAAGGCTTCTTCCTGTGTCTTTGCGGCCACCTTTCATATGGTCTATCCATTTGCCAAGTGGTCCGTTGATAAGCGGATGTCCGCCTCCTCCGCTTTTAGCTTCACGCAAATACATGTCTGCGCTATAATCGTGAGATGGAAATTCCTTATACTGCTTCAGTATCTCGCCAAAGATGTAACTGTCATGCCATTCATCTAGCAAGAACATTCCGTTCTCTGCATCTTCGTACATGCGCTCAAATTCTTTAAGAAACTCGTGACACACAGGATGATTTAAGTTCATGCCGTAGAATCCGCACTCTGGCCATGTTTGCGATCCTTTACCTCTACCTACATATGTAATATACGCATTGTTAGGAAGTAGTTCTATAAAGTCTTCGTATGTCCATGTACTGTGTACAAATGTATCCGCGTCCATCCACACACACCAGTCCTTAGAGCGTGTACAAGCGTCATACACAGCGTATGTCTTATTAGCGAACCGTATAGCATCCCATTTAAACTCTTTGTTCCAATCCTTGCGTTTACTGCGTACAGGGTCTTGACTAATATCACCGTTAGCCTTAGGAACATCTTTCCATTTTGCTTTAAATGCATTTAGTTTAGGCAATACTTGCGTTGCATCTAATATTTCAATACGTGTAGGATCAGGATTGTGAGGTTTGCAATCTTCTGCGTACACTAGTAATTTAATACGCTTGTCTACTCTTTTTGCGAAGCTTTCTAAAAAACGCTCGCCGTATTTTGTATATCCTGCCGGATGAAATGTAGTTACTACTGTTATTTGTTTGCTCATTTTATTGCCCAGTTCCGTAAATGTTTCCATGCAGTACCATCTTTAAGTTCGCTTAGTGTCCAATGCATTTGTGCCATCTTCTGTATCCAAATTTCTCTATCAAACTGCAACGTATTTTCTAAATTATCAAAATTGTGATGTCCAACGGCGCCCGCTTGACTACGGTCCGGATCTGTTAGAAATAATGGAACACCTTCGATTGCTGCTACAACTCCGGGACTAGAATTGTGATTTATAACAGCATGAGCAGTTTTTAAATCATCTAAAATATGTTTTGAATTAGATATAGAAACATTCTTAAGTTTGTATCTTGACATTGCTCTTTTATGGGCAAGTTGATTTTTATCACCGGGGTGAAATCTAATAATAATGTGCCTATCGCTATGTTTTCTAATTTTAGTAACTGTTTGTATAACCCACGACATTAACGGTTGTCCATTCATACTCCATCCACCATCTCGTTGACAACAAACAACAATTGCATTTCCTGCCTTGCGCCATGGCTTTAATGATATGTTTAATTGCTTACTAAGAAATTCCCATCTTTCAGGATTAGGAGTTTCGTTACAATACTCGCCGGTATTAGGAAATATGCCATCGTAACTATACCTTAAAAATTTCTTAGAATTTCCTGGATCTGCATATAAGAATAAATTACTATCAACAATGATACTACGTTTGCCGTCGCGACATTGTTTATCAAATACGTCTTTACGTAATTTTAAATGATTGCTATTTTTACTTCCTGGATGAACAAACCCCTGAACTACAGCAACATCTGAATCAACTGGGGTATAATCACAAATAATCTGACCCTTATCACCAGACGCCCAAACACCTTCAATAAAATTTACAATAATTTGAGGCTTTTCTGTGTTAGTATTTCCTGGGGGGATACCCATTAAATAACTGGCTACTGTTATTGTCATGATAAATTGTAATCCTTAATTAACGTAATTGCTTTGCCATCTTGCATTTCTGCAGGAGTATATTGGCAATAAGCTAACCAGTGTTGCCATTTGCTCACTTTATCGTTATCTTCATATTTTGGAGTTTCTATTAATGATAGGTCCTTTTCGCAAAATTCGTCTGCTGCATTAGGAGCAAGGGTAAAACATGGTATTCCATACCCAATTGCTTCAGTAGCAGCAATACTATTATAAGTAACAACTGCAAAAATATTATCGTCGTCTAATTGGTTATATATGCTTCCGCCGCCTACTCTGTCTCGTCTAATAACTTTATCTCTTATAATAATAGGTCTATCAGTATATTTTTTTAATGCCTCTATTGTAGTTTTAACAAATTCATTTCTATCAATACCGTAAAATTTACAAGGCTTATCACTAGGAGTAACTAGTAAAATTGCCTTACCTTGTTTTTTCCAACCTGGAAATTTTAAGTATGATTTACTATAAGAAATGTATTCAAACCTATCACTGGGAAGATCCCATTTAATATTAGAATGTTGCATACCATTATAAACAATTCTATGCCAGTCTTTTCTTTTTTGCATATTGCCGATATATCCAGTATCGATATACAAATAGTTTCTGCCTTGTTCTTGACATACGTTTACTGTCTTTCGTTGTGTCATACTCCTAAAAATAACAGTTTCGTTAACAGGACGAGTTATTAATCCTTTCCATCCATCTTCTATAAATGTTGCATTAGTTCCGATTGCCAGAGGTGATACTATTCTATCAGTAGCGTCAAGAGCTATATAATTATCCATTCATCATCGCCTGTAGTTCTTCCTTCCAACGTAAACTAAACTCGCCGTTTCTATAATTTTCAAACCACGGTCCGCCTTCGGTGTAGTGTATTAGTTTTGGTGTTTCGATATCATCATACACGCCCACTAAGTAGTTCCATGTATGATCTAGTGCGCCAATTTCTTCATCTTTTAACCAACTAAATCTATGAAAGTATGCACCATTAAGTTCTGGATCATTTACCATGTCTTGTGTAAGTCTAGCATTACTAGGATGCGCACAGTTAAACAATACAACACTTGACCAGTTCTTGCGTGGATAGATAGTTTGTTTCTGTCCATCCATCTTCATGCCTTCTTTAGGCGTGTAATCATGTTGCACACACATAACAGCATACTTGTCGTCTGCTTGATCAAATAGTTCTTTAATATCTGTAGTAAGGATCATATCACAATCCATAAACACTGCCCAGCCTTCAAAGTTTGCAAGTTCTGGTACTAAGAAGCGTGTAAATGTAAACTCTGTACTTGCAAGTTTATCTACAGGACGAGTGTACCATCCTGCATCACGTAGCTCTTTTTGCACTAGTGGACGTACATTTGCGTTTGGTTGTCTAGTTAGTATACTATGCTTACATACTTGATATGCAATGTCTTCTCTTGGGTCATATCCTACAAATACTTTCATTAGTCTCTTCTTTCTATATCTTCTTCATAGCACTTGCCCCATTGTACTTCTAGTATATGTGCATTTTCTATGCCGGGGTTTGATGCTTTGTGCCAGACTTCTTTGCCTACATTATAGTTAACACTTGAAGATGTTAGCATCACACTGTGTTTATTATTGTTGTACTCAGTAGTCATGTTAACAGTACCTTGAAGTATATTCCAATCTTCAGAACGTTCAAAGTGGCGTTGATCGCTAAGACTCTTGCTAGGATAAATTACAAGTTCTTTTACCTTATAACCTTTTTTAGGGTTGTCGTCTAACACACGCCAGTAGCCCCAATCACGTTCTGTCTTTTGTGTTTTCCACTCGTCGAGTATCCAACTGCTACTGTTGGCTTTATTACTGCCGCCGACCTTCCATGCAAAATCTACATCTTGATGTTCACCGTATGTAGCATATTCCGGAGTTGTAGTATTTGTTCTATCTCCGCCGTTGGCAAATATAACACGCCAGCTACTGCCTTTAGTTTGCAGTACTTGTCCTATAGCGTTTAGTGCTGTATCGTCTGTATCAGTAAATCCAATAACTTCGTCAACACATGCAAGTTCTTTAATGATTGCAGTACGTTCTTCAAATGACATAAACGGTCTGCCCTTTTTACGTGTAAGCCATTCGTCTGAGTTAACGCCAACTACCAAGTGATCACCTAGTTCTCGTGCCGCTTTAAAGTAGGCAATGTGCCCTGAGTGTAAGGGATCAAAACCGCCTGTTACTAATACTACTTTGTTCATATAGATATTTATGTACGCAGTTTATTAATAAATAGTTTTATGAGTTATTATATACAATCAGATGAACCTCATATCTTTATACACATTCCAAAAACCGCAGGAAGAAGTATATATACGTTAATTAATAATAATTATGATTATACACACATACCTAATTTAAGAACAAACAATTATAACTACCATAGTACACTTCAAGACGTTGAAAATTTTATTTGTCCAATAAGTACATTTACTTCATTTACAATTGTTAGAAATCCCTGGTCTAGAATCGCTAGTTGGTTTTTCTTTAGGAAAAACATATTAAAAACAGTATTGCCAAGACTTAAATACGGTAGAAAAACTAATAAAACAATTAGAGATTATGATATTATTTTAAAAGAATACGAAATGATGAATCATAGTTTTGATAAATGGTTGACATATTATCATAACCAACCTTGGGATTATACTTGGTTTTGTGCATCTGATAATCAAGTATCATGGTTAAAATCTGATATATTTACTATTGATAAGATTATTAAATTTGAACATATCAATACCGAAATAGCGGATATAGATATTTTTAAAGGTATGAAACTCCCAATAACAAACAAGGGACCAAATACCAATCCATATAGAAATATTTTTAATAGTTATTCAACTCAACTAGTTAGGACTCTTTACGAAGAAGATATAGATACTTTTAAATACAGCTTTACAGAACTGTAGTATCATATTCATATGCACAGTCGTCGGCCCATGCTTTAGTTTTCTTATAACCAACGGAATAAATCCAAGATTCTAACTCATTAATAGTATACCCAAACTCATTACATAAATCATTAGTTTCTAATACAATAAGAGGTTTATATCTTTTAATTGTTTCTATTGCACCTTGTAATGCAAACAATTCGTATCCTTCCAAATCTAAATGTATTAAATCAACATCACTTAGATTTAAACTATCAATAGTAATTATTGATACTGCATTCTCATTTGTATCAGTAATCATATGTTTGCCTGAATTTTTTCTATCTAATTTAATGCCCATTTTTTCTAATTTATTGCCTAAACCGAGATTATAAGTAACAGTGTTTTGACAATCTTTTAAATTAGTAACTAAACAATTATAATTTTTATATTCAGGTTCAAATGTATAAACATTTTCAAATAGTGAAGAGTATTGATAAGGATATAAGCCACAGTGTCCGCCTGCTTGTATTACAGCTCGATGATTGGGTATCATGTTACTAATAACTTTAGGAAATAAAATATTTTCCTCTTTTGTAAGATACGGCCATGCTTTTTTATCTTTTATCGGCCATAGCCATTCTTTATTTAATGCTGAACGATATCCATATTGTTGCTTACTACTCATAAGAAATCCTCTGTGAAGCTAAATTCATCAGTAACGTATGTTACAACAGACCCTATAGGATCATAAAATTCTAAATTGATTATACCTGTACATAGCATAACATCTGCAGGCATTGCGCCATATTTTTCTACAAAATTTATTAATTTAGATGCACCTAATGGTGTAATACAATATGCCATTGCTCCTGCATACCATTCACCTAAATATAGTGATTTTCCTTGTGGCCCTGTAGCAAGCTTCATTACATCATTAAATTTAATTTTTGGAAAATGTTGTTGAATAGTTACATCATGTTCTAGTATGCATATTGGAACGTTAAGATCTATGCATTTTTTCCAAAGAGAAAAGTGACTTAAAAAACATCCTCGAACACCAGCACGTTGTAATCTCTTGGCGCCTTTTTTAAATTGCGTATTTGAGAATAAATTAAAATCTTCTAAAGACATTAATTGACCATTAATACCTTCATAATAATTTATATCCCAATTATGTTTTTTTCCAGAATTGTATGCTTGTTCAGCCCATTTCACGCTGTTATTAAATGCACTCAATCGAATAATAAAGCTTTTCATTTATTTTTATTCTTAATATACAGATTAATATTTTCTTTAGACTTTTCATACCCGGGCAAATATTTAGGTGACGTTTTTTGTGCACCTTTTAGAGTTAAAAATCGAGTTCCTAATCTAAGTTTTCCTATGTTCATCCAAGGACGCTGAACAGGAGAAAAATTATAGTTGTTAGCTAGTTGTGCTAGTATTACTTGATCTCTACCAATTTTCCATTCGTCGATAGGTATAGAGAGTAACATATTAGCAAAGTCATTTCTAAAATTAGATTTATTAAAAGTTACTAAACCTGCAAGCCACCCTTTGTGTTTTGGATGTTGCAAAACTGGTATTTCGTTGGTTGTAAATAATTGTCGAAAATCTTTTTCTTCAAAAGGAGTAACGCATATAGAATCACAATCTATTGTCATTACAAAATCGTCAGCATTACAATATTTTTGAACGGCTAAGAATCTAGCTGCTTGCAAATAACTTATTTTAGATTCTTCGTTAACAAAAGTGCGTTCTTCAGTAGTATAAGTTACTCCGGCAATTTTTTGATAATGTTTGTCAGGATTTACAATATGACAATGTAAATTTATCCACGGTATATGGACTTGCATACTAGTTAATAATGCGATCCCCCAATCTTTGTAGTAGAGAGAATCGCAACTTATTAAAATAACATTATTATTTTCTTTCATTACAAACTTGCATCTTCCATTCCTGCTACACGTAGTTTAACAACATTTGTAATCTGCCATTGCTTTTGATCAAGACCCTTTAATAGTCCTAACCATTTGTTACGCATTAGCGCAAACTCGTTAATAATTTTTTCGTAGTCAACAACGTCTGCCTCACCGTCTACGTATTTTTCAACGTCACGGCTTGACAGAGCTCGTTGGTAGTTTTCGAGATATTTCTTAAAATAAGAGCTGCGCAATCTGCGCAACTCTATATTTAAATAGTTTAGGATTGCTTCAATCTCTTGAAGCTGATTAAATCGATGTTCAACAATGCCTGGCATTTCTGCCGCGGCACGTTCAACATTGCCTTTAAGCTTTACTTCGACACGAGCATTAATTAACTCGTCTTCAAAGAACTGTACAGCACTAGGTATTTTAGAAATGTCTCTAGATACTTCGCTATACCATCCCATAATTTAATCCCAATCTACTTCTTCTTCTAATACATCTTCGTCGTCAAGGTCGAGATAATAATTAATAGCATTGTCCAATACTGCATCATTTCCTAATGCATCTTTAAGTGCCATATCACTAACGCCATAGTCGGCGCACAAGTCAATATAGCGTTCTGCTGCCATATCAACGTGTTTTTTATCAAGATATTCTTTAAACATCATCCATAAATCTATTACTTGACTTTCGTCCATTCATTTACTCCTCGACCATATTTTCGTCAATTAAATCAGCATCAACTTCTTCTGCATCGTCGGTATTTACCACAGGAGCCATTTTTTCGTTGTATTCTGACATGATTAAATCAAGTTTACCGTCTTGCATCCATGCTTTACGATATTCAAGAACTTCTTCACCTGCCAAGTTTACATACTTGAGTCTATTACCTTGTTTAGTCAACAAGCCTTTCTTCTCAAACAATTCAACTAAACCACTGTACGGGTTCATACCAGTCTCATAAGGAATCTTAACCTGCACACCTTCAAACGGTTTTGCATAGCGTGTTTTCATTACTTTACAACCAGCTCTAATACCCATAACTTCTGAGATCTTATTGCCGTCTTCGTCTTCCTTTAGTTTCAACTTCTTCATTGCAACAACAATACTTGATGCATAGATAAAGCCACTACCACCGCTGATCTTGTCATCTGGATCAAACATATCCTGCGATGCATAAGTGTGGTTAGTACATACTAATCCTACGTTAAGCGAACCAATCATGTTAACTGTGTTACGTACAAGTGATGTCAGTGCTTTAGGCTTACGACCCATATCACCTTTCATGTCACCCTTGTTAAACTGATCAACATCAGTAGGTGTTAGCAACATACCCAACGAATCAACTACAAACAATACCTTAGGTCGATCATCTTCGTCCATAGACTTATAATCTGCAATAAAAGTTGAGATAGTTTTTGCGACATCGTCAATCATTGACATGTTAAGTTTAAGAAGTTTGTCTTCACTAGTGTCAACTTGTAGAGCCTGTAGCCAGCTCTCATCAAGTGCGTTCTCTGAGTCAATTAGTACTACAAAGATGCCTTGATCTTGTGCGTGTTTTACAATGTTTCCTGAACAGAAATATGATTTGCCTGCTCCTGATTCACCTGCAAACACAGTAACCTTACCTAGCGGAACACCTTTGTGAAAGTCTCCTGAGATAAGATAGTTTAGTGCATATGATCCTGTTGAAATCCAATCAGTA
>Ga0209771_1000851_pt1 | contig 20082 bp, 33 predicted proteins | sample SaaInl59LU_5_DNA_FD_184639 | JGI IMG/M metagenome (GOLD analysis project Ga0209771, IMG submission 184639) | Marine microbial communities from expanding oxygen minimum zones in the Saanich Inlet - ESP_59LU_5_DNA (SPAdes) (version 2) | ecosystem: Environmental > Aquatic > Marine > Intertidal zone... | reverse complement strand
GATGTCAGTCACTTGTGCGTACTGAACTCCTGCTGTAAATCTCATTACAACACGTACATTTTGTGAGCCGTCATTCTCTGCCATATCAATTACTCGTACTTCGTTTAAGTCATTTAAAAGACCTGTACCAAAGAATAAGTTAGATTTTTCAGCAGCGATAATTGTTCCTGCTGCTGCACCTCTAATAGCTACTACTGGAATTCCATCAAAGAATAAAGAGCCTAAAGATTGGTTGTTTCCTTTGTTTTCGTATCCGTTTGCACCTTGTCCACCTGATTGGAAGCCACCTAAAGCACGAGTGTAAGCACGTACTACATCAGATGCAGCGTAAAGGTATAAATCTTCTGAACCATAAACAGCCGTAGGAATAGCATCTACAACAGCACCTAATTCTTCAATAACATTTGAAGAAGTAATTGCAGCACCTGTTAAATCTTGTCCTACTGGTAAATCTCCGTCAGCATCTAATAAAGTTGCAAATCCATCAAACTGTCCGCTTGTTGCAGTTGAACCAGACCAGATATTTTTTTCTGTTCTATCAGCTACTTTAGAAGCAACGTGTCCGATTACGAAATCAGCAAAGTTTGGCGCTAGGCTATCAAAAGCACTATATCCCATTTGTTCAGCTTCCCACGAATCGTGTAGGTCTTTCTTACAAATGTCAAGGTTTACTTGAAATTCCTCTGGTTGTAGGATTGCTTCTGTTAAAGTTAAAGTTCCTTGACCTGTTTGGAAGTCACAAGATGCATCTTTTACGATGTCATCAGTAGCAGCTTTTTGAATTACAGATTTGAATTTTACATTTGGCATTACGGTAATTAACCCTTTATCCAAAGTGTCAGCAGATAGTAAAGCAGCAGCAATGTATTTGCCACTAAATTCACCTGCATAAGTTGTTGTTAATGATACACTCATTTTATTTAGTTTTTAGTTGTTATTAATTATTTAGTCTTGCCATTACTCTATCAATAGTAGTGCTTTTTCTGTTTTTAGAAACACTAAATTTTGATATAGCTTTGTTACCCTCTGGGTTTGATACGATAGGTTCTGCGCTTGGCTCGTTTAGTTCTGCTTGTACTTCAACAGGTAATTCGTTTAGCTCTACTTTTTCGTGTTTAGCTAATTCTTCCGTTAAAAGGTTTCCTAAATCTTCGCTCAAATCTTCTTTTGGTTCTAGCATTGCTTTAATTTCTTCAATCATAGACTTAACTTCTGCTAGTTCTTCTTTAGTAGCATATCCTAAAGATTCTTCTTCTTCTGATGCTTCAACTTCCTCAACTTCTTCAACTTCTTCGGCTTCTGCATCTTTGATTTCAGAGATTAACCCATCTTCTTCTACCACTAATATCTTACCATCTTCAAGAGCGTACTCTCCAACAGGTAGAGCTACTTTTTCATCTTCTGTAACGATAAACACTTCCACGCCACTTTCAAAGGAATCAGCCTCAATGACTGTACCGTTGTCTAGTTTAGCTTGTTCTAGCTTAACTTCTTCGTTAAGGTTTAGAACGTCTTTGATTTTTTCAATCACGTTGTTTGATTTCATACTTATATATAATTTAGATTAATTTAATTTGTATTTTCGTTATGCTTTTTTCTGAATTATGAACCATTCGATACCGTCACTCCATATAGCTATACCCTCGTAATTTTTGTTTATTCTGTATTGACTTGAATTTCCGTCTAATGTTTGACCACTTGCAGGAATTATATCGAAATGGTCTGATGAGCTAAATGTACTATCTGATATAAACCTTATCTTTCTGTTTGCGTGTGCTACTGCATCTGGTAATGTATAAACAGCCGTTCCATTACCACCAGTCCACGAAATTTTAAACATAAAAGTATTATCATAAACACTATTATTCAAGTCAATATCTACACCTGCTTCTGCTATTATATCAGTAGAAACAAAGTAGTTTTTAAATTTAGATGCTGTTGATTGCTTAGTTTCACCACCTTGTACTAAAGGTAGTATTTCATCCCCTTGTATTCCTGTTGCTATTGGTAATGCACTTATTTTTGAGTTTGCCATTATCTCTCTATTTTAAAATTATTTTCTTGTAATAAAAAATTACCGTCCTCTAAAAGTATAAAGTTTTCATTTTTAGAAGTGCTACCTATACCTTGTGCTATTATATCTCCATTACAGCACTCAATAGAGTAAGCATCCCTATCTCTACACAAGCAACCCCTACGACCGTTTCTAGGACTTGTTTTACTAGGTGTAAACAGCCTTTTAAACCTATTCATTTTCTAGTTGTTTAAGTTTACTTTCTGCCCACGTTTTCGCTGATTTACCACCCCATAATAAAAAAGATATAGTTCCACACGCTTCTGTATCTTCTGGATTGTAATACGCTTCTGCTCTTGACAAATAAGAGTACATTCTTTTTATAGTTTCTTTACTTATTGGTTTTCCTTGTGCTAATTGTTGCGCTCTTACTTTACCTACTTGTGTGGCGCATTTATTGTTTACAGCTTCGTTAAGTTTTAACCCTCTTTTAGCGTTGTTACTTACTGAACTAGGGTAGTCTGAATAACTCTCTAAAACCATTTTCTTACCACCCTTTACTCGCTTATCATTTTTAATAATAGCTTTTATTTCTGCTAGTAAATATTCAGCTTCTTCTTCTTCAATAGCTGCAAGTTCGTCTTTTATTGATGCATCGTTTGGGCGTTCCATTTTATCAGCGAAATATCCCTCAATACTGAAACCTTTTACCTTACCAGTTTTTACAAACTCATTCCAGATTTTATCGTTGTTTACTTTAACACTACCAACCCAAGTACCTAAAGGCAAATCCATTCCAAACTTTACGCTTTTATCGTGTACCTTATCCTCTACTATCCAACTTTCAACTAAACTTAAACCTTCAATTTCGTATTTATGCTCTAGTGTAGAGTTGTTTTGTTTGCTGTTCATTAGATACATTTGAGAGGCTTTTAATACAGTATCTTTAGAAAAATATATATAGTATTCATCTTCTCCATTACGTCTATAAATAGGCTTATTTGGTATTAATAAAGCACCCATTAATATCCTACGTTCTCCATCAACTTCTGCAAGTTTAAACTCTTGACTTTTTAAAGCTATAAAATCTTCTTCAATAGCAGGGCTTTCAACTACGCTAATAGCTTCTATCCCTAGTTCGCTTTCCTCGTCTAATATTAATTCGACTATTCTCATAATAATATATAATTAAATTTATTTATTTTTGTTTTTTATATAGTTGCACCCTCAATAATGTTATTATCTAAACTTTGTGCCGTTGTAACGTCATTTGAAACTACGTAAGCCTTTACAGGCTCTTTTGTTTGTCCTGCAACCGCATCAGATAAAACACTTGTTTCTGTTGAACCTACTACGTTAAAACTTGGAGGAGTTGAAGCACCACCGCCACCACCACTAGGTGCAGTTGGTATAGCAGAAGAACCACCGCCACCGCTAGTATCTACTTTTGTACTTTTTATTGATGCTATATTTGTAGCAGCAAATCCCGCAGCTAATCCCGCCTGAATAAATGGATAAGCAGGGAATACAGTTGTAATAGGACTTGCACTAGCTGTTTTAAAGGCATTTATAGTACCCTCAACACCACTTATAGTTGCTTGTGCTATTGCTACTCCTTTAGCTATTTTACTACCTTTACCTGCCATTTGTCCAATTAAAGATAAAGTATTTTTAGCTATCCCTAGTTTAGCGTTTTTAACCTTATTTTCTAAATCTATTTTTTCTTGAGATTCTTTGTCGGTTAAATCAACCCTTAACCCAGAATAATATTTTTCTATTTCTAGCTTCTGTTCTTCTGTAGCGTTTAACCTATCAAGTTCTGCGAGTTTACGTTCTTCTTCAAGGTTTATTTTTTCAAGTTCCGTTTCAGCATCTTTGTCCTTTTGTTTTTGCCTATACGCTTCTTGTATTTCTTGAATCTTTAGAAGTTTTTTATCTATTACTTCTGGTTCTTCTTCTGCTGCCTTTTTTGCTTCGTTTCTAGCAGTTAAAAGTTCTGTACTTAACCTCTTTTGTAAATTAAGTCTTTGCGTTTCTAACTGTATAACATTAGCCTCTAATTGAGCCGCTTCGTTTAAATCGTCTTTATTACTTTTTGTTAATGCGTTTTCTGTTTGTTTAGCTTCTAGCCTTAGTTTAGCTACCTCTGTTTCTTTTGCTGCTAAATCACTGCTTATTTTCCCCGCTTCTTCTAAAAATTTAATTCGTTCCTCTGCTGTGAATTTATCTTTATTAACCGCTTTTTCTCTTAGCCTTGCTATATCCTGTTCTGCCTTAGCTCTTTCAACTATTAAATCTCTCGCTTTCTTTTCTGCGTTTGCTCTTTGGTCTGCGATTTTTGCCGATGCTTCTGCATCTGCTTTGATTTCCTTACCGAAATCTTTAACAGATTCAACCGCATTGTTAACACTATCTGTAACACTATCAACACCTAAAACAACTTTACCAACACTATCAGCAGCTATCTTACCTGCTTCTTTAAAATTGCCTTTAAATAGTTGCTCAACTGCTTTGCCTAAGTTTGGTATTAAGTTTAATAAGCCCTCAAATCTATTAACTATATTATCTTTAATTAAATTAGCAAAGTCTGTTATTGATTGTTTAGGGTTTTCAAAAACACTTATAATATTCTCGCCTAAATCAGCTAATAAGTCTAAAAGATTTCCTGTAACACTACCTATGACACCTAGTATTTTAGCAAATTTATTTTGTCCCTCCTCACTTCTTGTAAACGCTTGACCTAAAGAAGTAACTGCTATTAATAACGCCCCAATTCCTGTACCTATTATAGCTACTTTTAAAGACTTAAACCCTTTTGTTACATTACCAATAGCACCCCTAAACGCTGCAAATTTAGAAACAGCACCACCAGTAGCCTTGTCAAGAGTTCCGCTCATTGCTTGAGTGGATTTATTTGTATCTTGGACTTCTTTATTTACTCCATCTATACTTTTTTCTAAATCTTTTAAACCCTTTGTAGCTTTTTTACTATCTATGTTTAAATTAATAGTTTTCTCTATTGCCATTTTATTTCTTGTTTTAACGTTTTGTAGCCCTCTTTTAAAGTTGTGGGTAGCTTATATTTACCTTGTGCTATTCGCAAGTTTTCAGTTTCTCCGTTTGCGTATTTCAAACTTTCTAATATTAGTTTTATCATATCTTTAATCTGTTGTTTCAAATAAATCTGTTGGTATTCCAAAAGATGTTTCTGTGCCAATAATATATTTCGGCTTTATACTTATTTTATAAGTAATTCCAGACTGTAAACCTGTTACAGCTCCATTTGTAACTGCTGAACCATAAACCACATCTAACTCATCATCAACACTAATTTCATAGGAATCAAAATTAGCTTCTGATTGTAAAGAATCCCATTCTAAACTTACTGAACTAGACGTAGTTCCTGTTGAGTTAAAATTTTGTACTCTTGGTAAAAAGCCTGATTCATTATTCTCTATTTGAGATGCACTTTCTGATAATGTATATAATTCTAACGTACTTTTGTTAGTTAGTAAATTTGTTTTAATAGTGTTTATTCTGTATAATGTATTAGCTATTGTAAAAGTGTCGTTTAATTTTAAATTCAAAACTATTGATAACGGCAAATAGGCATCTACTTTTAATATTCTACCTTGTCTATTATATACATCAGTAATATAATCTAAATAATATTTACTAAATAAATCCGTTCCTTTAGGCTCTCTAAAATACTCATCTATTTCTGTACCAAAATTTAATGTAGAACTAGAGTTAGTAACATTACCGCTTGTATTAACATATACTTGGCTCGGTCTGTTATAATAGTTTAAAGTTTCTAGCCCTGTATCTGCTTCGTTTCTTATCTCAAGTTGATTATTGTTGTATTGTCTTTCTATATACAATAATAAAGGCTTTCCAATAGTAGGCTTAAAATCTTTGTCTAGCATAGCGCCTTGCCCTATATTTGTTAAAACCCCTGTATCTTCATTGTTCAACCTCTCATACATCATTTTTTCAAAGTCTAAACTTATATCATAGTTTCCACCATCCCAATCATTATTACCTACTTGTTCGTGTGCAAATTTAACGCCGTTTATTTCTTCTGCTTTTTCTACTAAAAAACTTTTTTTACTTTTAAAATCAAATGTTACATTTTTAAATTGTTGTAGTTTTTCTATTGTAGATTTTTCAATATCAACATACTTGGTAATTTCATATGTAACACCACTATTATAAAAGTCGCTTAATGGTAAAACTTTCATTTTATTACCATCTTTAAAAGCTACTAAATTAAACATCTTAAATATATTTGTTAAGAAGTCTATAACTTTCATTTTAGGCATTTGATTGCCTACTATAAATTTATTTGCCAAACTTAAATTTGGAGCTGTATAAGTTCCAGTAGTGTTAGTAACCTGATACCTACTTGTTCTATATGAACTTGTAACTGTGGTTGTAAATGATGTTAAACTAAAACTATCTTTTGATATTAAGTCCACATAAACATCAAAAAGCCCCCTACCATAATTGTAAACGCTAAAATTTTGATTTATATTATAACTAGATGAACCTGTATAATCATTTTTTAATAACTCCTTATTATCAGATGCTCTACGTACAACCAAAGTAAATTCATCAGATGAACTTGATGGAGTAATATTAAACTGCATATTTACGCTTCGTTCAGTTCTAGAGCCATAAGTATAAACAACTCTATTTATATAAGGCTGCCTTACTTCTTGACCACTAGATAACTGAAAGTTATTTGCTGCTGTTGTGTTCTTACCAAACCTGTTTGTAATAATAGTTTGTCCTCCTCCCTCATCTGATTCACTTGGGAATCCCTTAACTCTGTGAAGCCATAGCCATAAATTATTAAAATCCGTTGTATTTAAAAACTCATTACTAAATTGTATTTGTGGTACAGTATTTTGTATAGCTTCAATTATTCTACGAACTTTTATAGCAGGTTTTAAATCAAAAGGGGTTAAATACTCTTGTGTTACAGAATCCCTATAACCGTTATTTGAGTAACGCATATTTTTACTATGAGTTATTAACGGTACACATACATCTAGGCTTTCAGGCTCTGTTGTTAATTTATTTTTAAGGTTATTATAGTTATATTCAAAGTTTAATGATTCTGGGTACTCTAAGGAACTTAATTCTCTATCATTTAACAAGTCTTTCAACTCTACCGTTTCTCCAAAGAAAACTAATTTGTAAGTGTTTGGTGAATTATCTTTTAAAGATACACCGTTTAATTTTAACTTGCCTTTTTTATAATTAGCACCATTTAATTTTATTAGTGCATCAGCTTTAAATCTAGCATCAAAACTATTGACTACATTTGGGTTTTCGTAATGCTTAAATATTTTAGAATTATTCTTAGAAGCAGGTACACTAAACTGTTGAGAAAAAGCTGTAAATATTTTACTAGGGTCTTTTAAGTTTTTAATACTATCTGTTATACTTACACTTTCATCTTTAAATAAATCTAGTTTATTAAACACACCACCTATCTCGTACCTTGTTATTTCAGTAGAAGTTAAAATGTTACTAGATATGGTTATATTATTTGTCGTAATAGATGTTACACTTGATGTCAAATCTAGGTCTGGAAAGTATATAGAATCATCTACTGATATATCAAAATCTGCAAAATCTACGCTAAAATCAATTAAGGTATTTGAATTAAAAGCAACACCAGTACCATTAACCCCGCCTGTTTTTATATATAATTCTATTATCTGCATATTATCTAATGTTATTTATAACGTCAAAAGCATAATCTATATTAATAGTGTAATTAATTAGCTTGTCATTTAACTGTGTTTTATACGCTAATTCAGAAGAAGATATATTTATAGGTAATGTTTTGTTATTTACTTCAATCCAACAGTCTTCACTAAGTTGCATTTGTTTAAACACCTCGTTGTATTCTTCAGGATAAAACCCTGTATTTAAAGTTAGTTTTTCACTACCATTTTTAGTAAGTACCTTGTTTTGATGGTTGCTTATATTGTAAGTTCCGTTTACTATTATATTGCGTTTAAACTCCTCTTTTTTAGTTGTTAGTGTTTCGTTCGTTCTTTTGAAAAACCATACATCCTGCAATGCACCAAACTTATTTATAAATGTTACTTTGTAAGGTTGATATTTACATTCCTCAACGTTTTGAACTTTGATTAAATCAACGCCATCAACCCCCTCTACATAAATAGTATCAACAGGAAATATCTCAAACTCATTACTAAATTCTGTTAAACACTTATTGCCCTCAAAAGTACCGCCATCCCGCACAACCCTATCTTCAAATACATCAGCACCATTAATGGTATTTGTAACATATTCTATTTGTAGATTACTTTGTGTACTACTTGAAATTGACTTATTATATATAAGTTTATTATCTGAATAAAAAGCTACGTTTGAAGTACTAGAAGTATCAACGGCTAAATTTACAGGCGCATCGTCCAATTTAACTATCGTTTTGTTTGACTGCAATAAACTATGATTGTTTTGTGGATTTTCTGCTTCGTCAAAATACCCATAACCGTAAAAACCTGTTAAAGAAGTAAAACCGCTAGGGGTTTGTGCTACACCATTAATAAAATTAGTTGTTCTATAATCAACCCAATAATTATCACTTTGATAAAAACCATCAAAAGTATTTTGAAAATAATCTTTAACTAATTCGCTAATCTCAATTACAGATATATTTTGAACCGCAAAAGAGTCAATTGAGTACGTAGGTTTAGATGGTCTTGAATATTGTGTACCTGTATATATATATAATTCTAGTCTAACACTTGTTAAGTTTGTAACTGTTCCTGTGATTATATAATATGGACTTCTCGCATTTATTTTAGACATAATTTATATTTTTAAGCTGGACAACTAATTGTTGTTTCAAATGATGTACCTGTAAGCGGTGCATAAACATATACATAAACAGGACTTAAACTACTAACTGTAAATTGTGCCGTTCCTTGACCTATACCCTGTATAGTTTCTGGAGGTAACCCCATATCTGCCAAAGCGTTGTTTAAACCAGTTTGATTGTATGATGCGCCTCTATATCCTGTGTCTAAAATTACAACCCCGTCCTGTACTACAACCCATTTATCTGGTACGCTAAAAGCGTTGTAAGTAAGTATTGATGTACCTGTTGCTCCTAAATTAAATACATATCGTTCTGGGTAATCTTGGTTTCCTGAATAAGTATATTGCGTTCCGCATTGAGCTTGTATCAAAGCGCAAAACTCTGGAAATTCTGGTACACTTAATTTGTTTGAATCATTCCCCCAATGAGAGAAACAATATATTTTCCCCCAATCTATTGTGTTTGCCATTTTATTTTTGTGTTAATTTAATTAAATCTTTTTCTAGTCCTATTGAGTACGCTTCTAATAATTCATCTGGTAGCCTTTTAAATGCTGCCACAAATGGCTTAGTAAAAAATAAACTCGGTTTAATTCCTTTCTGATATATGCTTCTTGATATTAAAAAAGCTGTACTTTTATAACTTAAAAACTTACCTGTCTTTCTATCTCTAAATTGTATTTTACGTCTTTTAACATAACTTTGCATAGCTTCTGTTAAACCTCCTTTTTTACCTGTACCACTACCAAACCTAAAAGGGCTATTTGGTGCTTTATTGCTTGATGTTTTGCCTCTTACTCCTTTGTCTTGAAATTCACCATATTGCTCCATACTAAAGCCTAGTTCAGCGCCTTTTTGTGTTAGCTCTATATTGTAACCTAAACTATTATAAAGTGACTTAGTGTCGTTCTTATCGCTTTTAGATAGGTTGCTTCTGCTTTGCTGTATAACGTATTTAGCAAACTTATTTAGTTCTTCTTGTATGGATTTATCAGCTAACATATTTCAATGTCGTTATTTACGAATATATCAAACGTTGCAGTCCATCCCGCTACTGTATTTTCAAATCTATCTACAAAAGGCTCTAAGTTTGCATCCCCGCTTAATTGGTATTTATCATTATATAAATCTCCACGCCTTAAAACTTGTACTAACTTATTTAAAACTGCTAACTGTGTGTTAAGTACATCTTGCTCATTATTGTTTCCTATAAATATATCAGAAGTTGGTTCTTTGCTCTCGTCCACTATATCCATTGATAGTATAGAAATATTAAACCTTAAAACACTTTCTTGTGCTGTAACTGTATTTATAATCAAATGAGATAAAGGGAATATAGACTGCTTAGACAAATCAATATCAAATAAATCTCCCTCTGTAACGGTGTTTACATTTACATCTCCTAGTAAAGCATCTTTAATAGCTTGGGTTAATAAATAGTACCCTCTTATCCCTGTTTGGCTCATTTGAATTTATTTTTTATATTCCTTGCTTCTATTTCGTTTTTTTCTTTTGTGTATGTTAAGTATGTTAAACATTCGTGTACGTTTAGTTTAACGATATTTTCAAATCTTGTAATATCTCCGTTAGCGATTGCATAGATGGAATTATACCACCCCCATTTGGAAGTGAATCCAGATATTGCGCTAAGTTCTCCTCGTTCTGTTTGCTCGAAGATTTCAGGATAACTGTCGATAAGTCTTTCCCTAAATCGTAAAAAAAAACCATAGCACCAAAACACGCATCTAAAGGATAGTTCTTTGCATCTTCATTTGTATCAGGGTCATATTCTTTTAGTGTATATCTTTGCCCTTGTAACAAGTCAATAGGTCTATATAAAACATTCATAGCCCTATGTAAGTTATCGTTATCCCCTATGTAGGTATCTAAGTCCACATATTCCCCAAAACTCATATTTTCTAGGTCTGGTATAAAACCGTATTTAACACCGTTTAAATCAAACCTATTTAACATCTGATGCTCTACATCAAACATATTATTTATAATAGTGCAAATATCCGTTATATCTTTTGCTTTCATTGAACGCACAACCTCAACAGGCACTTTGCAGAATATCTCAATCATCTTAGATTGTACTTCTAATTCCTTTGTAATATTTAATTTTGCAAACTCCTGATACTGTCCTAGAGTAATCTCGTTTAATGATGTTGGTATAATTAACTTTACTTCCATATTAATATATAAACTTTTTTAATTTATTTTAGTAACTAAGATACTGTATATTTGCCTCTGTTTGGGTTTTGTAATTGAAAGCCTACTGCATAACGAACCGCATCTATTAAATGATTCCAATTATCTATTGGTGTATTTGACTTTCTTTCTAGCCATCTGTAATTGTTTAGCTCTTTAATTAAGTTCGTACTTTCAGGACTTACGATAATGTCATAGTCTTGTAGTAAGCTAATACCATACGTTATACTACCTTGACCTTTTATGCTTGGGCGTACATTACAACCCTTAGCTTTTATTTCACTTAACAGTCTAGGCTCTGCACTATCTCCAATAATTAAACCCTCTCTAGCGTGTTTTAAATTAAGCTGTGCTATTTGTGACGTTGTTAGTCTTTGCAAGTAAAAACATTCCTTTAAATAAATACGTTTGTTTGCGCTATCTATATTAACTTCAACTAAAGTACTAGGGTCTGCTGCGAAACCGTAATCCTGCCCCCATACGCTTGTACCTATATGCTTAAATTCTCCTACACTCCAGTTATTAAATATAACCCCCTCTGCTTTGTTTAACCACGAACCTAGCATTTGTTGTTTGTACTTCTCTGGTCGTCTTATCTTCATTTGCTCTATTTGTTCTATATAGCTTTTAGATAGATTGTCTATGTTGTCTTGGTAGGTGGTGTGTATATATGTAGTATTTTCTTTAGTTATATTACTACCCTCTTGAACCCCCCTATCTTCAAAGAAACGTCTGTATATAAAATGTTCTTTTGTAGTTGGGTTAAGTATTAATATTATTCTGTTTGGTTTACCTTGTTGTCTTACTGATAAATCAATAGTATCAAATTTTTGTTCATCTACTAATTCTTCTGCTTCATCTACTACCCACGTAGTAATACCCTGTAAAGATTTTAAGTTTGCTGTCTGGTCACCGCTTGATGTTTTTATACCCCTGAATATTATTTTACTGCCTGTCTTTTTGTTTAGTATCTCATCTTTGGTTATATGAAAATCAGCTATTGAGCCGAACTGCTCTAACTTGTCGATAAACTCTGGAATGATTGATATATAAGCTGATGTTAGCGTGTAGCGTGTGAATAGTATTGTGTGACCTTGTTCATAAGTAAGCATCACTAAAAGGGCGTTTACTGAAAAAGACTTCCCAGAACCACGCCCACCACTTACTATAAAATACCTACTGTCACTTTCAACAATAGGCATATATTTCTTTTTTACTTTAATCAACGAACTTTATTAAATCTCTAAAATTAATGTTTAAGCCCTCACTAGAGTTGATGTCAACACTTTCTTTAGGTTTGCCATAACGATAGCTTAAATATAGCTGTACGGCTCTCATATCGCCTTTGGCTACTAATTCTCCTAGTTTACCTATTGCTTCATCTTTGTCTATTATAGCATCTAAGCGTTCTATAAGTTTCTGTTCTAGTGCCTTTGGTTTACGTCCTGCACCCTCTCTAGCACCACCGTTGTTTTTTCTGTTGTCCATATTGAAATAAATTGTTTAATCAATCCCTATTAATATATAAACAGATTTACTTTATTTTGTTACTAGCATAATACAGGGTTTTTAACTCGCTTGTTTAGTGTAGCTCCTTTTACTTCTTTTATAGTCTTTGGTATTACTCTAGTCTTTAATGATGCGTTAAATGGGTCTAGTCGTGTTTGTTTAAACTCTTTTAGTATTTCTACATCCCAGTCTATTAAAACGTCTGTAATGTCTTTAATTAGCTTTAATGTTTCGCTGTCTGTTTTTTGTAATATTTGTTTTTTTATTTTTGCTTTCTCTATATTGCCAAACGGTGTGGATAAACTTAACCCTAGTTCATCTATTAGCTCATCGTGTTTATCTTTATATTGGTATTCTATTACGTCTATTGTTCTGCAATGAAATAATACTAGGTCGTGTTTGTTGTCTATTTCTTTTCCTATCGCTTCTAAGGTTGCTCCTGTTTCTCTTGCTAGTTTGCAGAATATTTTTCTAGCATATACATATTTTCTTTTTCTTGACTTATTTTCTATATCTAAATCAAATTTTTTATTTACTGCTTGTTTTAATAAGTCTAATCTCATTGTCTATATTTTATTATCTATTACTTCTATTAAGTGTCTAAGGTCTGAACGTTCCCACGTTCCCAAATCTAAACCGTTTATAAGAAATTTATAATAGTCTTTACGGTCTGTGTTTCTTATTTCTATATTTATATACATATTAATTTAATTTAGTGAATTCTGCTGTTTGGTTTTTATTATGTTCTTCTTTGTTCTGGAAGTAGTTATCTACTAAGGCGTCTATCATTACTAGCTCATCAATAGTGGATACTTTTATTTTATGTGTTAAGTTGTCTATTTTGTTTAGTACATTGGTACACATTTCAGGGTTGTTATGATATACCCTATTAAACCCCTCTTGATATATACCCTCTAATAGTTTTGATGTTTTATTTACTTGTAGCTTTACATTTTGCTTAAATGCTTTACTGCCTTTTAATTCATCGTTAGCTTCTAGTAGTAATTGACTTATCAATACGCATTTTAAATAAGCTAAGTGTCTTTCACTTATTGGGTCATCTTGTACCCCTCTTACTTGCTCTTGGTGTTCTAGTTCTTTTTATTCCAAAGATTATTCTGAATTGGTTTATTATGATAGAATAGTTATACATATCATCAGACACCCAATTTCTAACACCTGATAAATACACCTTACTCACTTTCTTAGCTGTTTTTGGAAATGTGTTAAATGCTAAATAATACTTTTTGTTTTGAAATGCTTTATACATAATTTTATATTCTTTTTATATAGTCTAAAAAATCTAATTGTTTTTTGTGTTTTTCCTTTAATAGCACCGTATCGAGTGGTGTGTCGGAATTTCCGACATACCTTTCATTTTGTTTTTGTTTTATAATAAATCTAATATTCTTAAATCTTCTTGTATATCTTTAATCATTGCTACTGCATCTTTATAGTCTTTGTTTTCTATTGCTTCAATAACTATGTTTAAGTCATATACAAATCTAATCATTTTGTTTTTGTTTTATTTTATCTTTAATTCTTTTTTCTGAAATTTCGCAATATTCTTTAATTATTTCGCTTCCAATATAATTTCTATTGTTTTCTTCGCAAGTTATTGCAGTAGTGCCACACCCCATAAAAGGGTCGTAAATTAAGTCGTTTTTATTTGTAAAGTTATTTATAAAAAATTCAGCCACAACAGGATTCATTACTGCCTTATGTTCTTTGTTCATTTTTGCTACGCTTGTAGTTAAGTGGTTCTTTGTGTAAGTTTTATTTGACTTTAATTTTTCCCCAAAACATATAATAAATTCGTAGGCATTAGTAACTGAATAACCCGATGCAGGTAAAGGGTTTGATTTCTCCCATATAAATATGTCGTAAATTTCCTCATTATAACTACCTATTAATTTAAAAACATCTTGCTTGTTATAATAGTTTTTCATTATATTCAAATATACATTACCTTTAGTAACTCTTAAACATTCATCTATTACGGTTTTTAAAAAACCATAATAATCTACTATTGTATCATTATAGAATTTATATTTATCATTTCGCTTCCTGTTGTATGGTGGAGAAGTGAAAACAACATCTATAAAATTATCTGGCATTTTTGCCATTGTTTTTAAACAGTCCTCATTGTAAATTTTATTAATTTCTATCATTTGTTCTAAGTTTTAAAAGGTGGTAACATTCTGCATATTTTTGACGTGCTTTGCCTTTGTATTCTTGTTTAAATAATTCGTACATTTTTTTAGTGTATTGGTATTTTGTATCACAATCAGCTAAATATTTTTCTGCAAACTTTTTTCCTTTGCCTTTAAAATAGTTTACGTTATCAGCTGTATCTCCTATTATCATTTGCTCGTAGAAGTTGTATAAAGCCTCGTCCTCGCTTATATTTAAAACCTCTTTGTGTTTGTAGTGATAATTATACATAAGACAAGGGAACTGCTTATAATCCTTATCAATGCTTACTATCATAACATTGTCACGCCCTAAATCGTTTGACAACTCATACCAATATCTAGCAACCATATCATCCGTTTCTACCCCATAACCCCATACGCTATCGTATTGGTTTTTCACGTATTGGTGCATCTCATTCAATAAAGGTGGTAATTCTTGTTTTTTTCTATTGGCTTTATAGTCGCTCGTTATTAGCTTTCTAAAGTTGCCCTTACTACCGCTAAACGTTAGTACTTTTTCAATAGGGTACATATCTTCTAGCTTGTTCACTATGCTCATAAACTGCTCATCAAACTTAGCCTGTGCATCTTCTATATCTCGATAGTATTTGTCATCTTCTGGGTTCTCTCGTTTCTTATAACAAGAAGCGAATATTAAACTATCTGCATCTACTAAAAGTATCATTATAAATCTAAATTAAAGCATTCAACTGAACAATAATAATCCCCATTTGTTTCATCGCCACAACAAGCACAAATAGTTTCTGCATCTGGTTCATCTATAAAACTATCTAACCAACTCATATTTCGTATTTTTTTAATTTGTTTTCTAAATCTTCTATTTGCTTATTTAAGTCTATAAGCGTTTTGTTTTTTTCTTCTCGTATTATTACTATACGTTTTTTAAGTACGCTGTTTTCTATATTTAAAGCGTTTACATATTGTCCAATCTCTGTCATTCCCTGTATAAAGTTTTTTAAGTCTTTATTAGCAGGTTTTTGTTTACTCCATTCCATAACCTTATCGGCTATATGATTAAACCAAAGATTATACGATTGTTTTTGTAGTAAAGTCATTACTTAGATATACCAATTATAAAACCTAAAGTAACTAATAAAGAAGCTAAGGCAATAAGTGAAGCTGTTATAATTAATTCACGCTTGTTTTGTAGTTCAATTTCTCTTTGTTTTAAATCTCTTTTAGTGTAAACTTCAATGCGATTACCTTTTACGTCAATGTGTAAACCTGTTTTTGTCTTTTTCATAATGTTTTGTTTTATTGGGGGTTTTTACACCCCCTTTGTTATTTATTTATTTAATGCTATTAGTTTAGTTGCTTTTTCAAAAGAACACCCACTATAGTCCTCAATCTCTCCATTTAAAGACACAAATACTTCAATGTCAAAATCAAATATATAATCTGTTCCTATTGCTTCGTTTCTAAAAAACCTTGTACTTTTTTGTAATGCTTTCATAATATTTGTTTTTTTGTTTTATTAATATACCGCAATATACAACTTTATTTTACTTATAAACAAATTAATTAACTATTTTTTTTATTTATTTTTTCTTTTGTCTTAAAATAACTATCCCAAACACCGCTTTTATCTTCTTCGTTTAGGTTTATTATTGCTGCATCTTTTTCTTCTAACAGATAACAGGGCTTTAATACTTTTTTCTTTGTCCATAGTGTAGTATCAGGGCAATAAATATCTTTAGTCTTTAATTCTTTTAAGTTGTTTAGCCAAAACATATAATTACCTTTAGGGTCGTTTACTAAGTAGAGTGCCACCTTTCCTGTTCCTATAAGTTTATCATATTTAAACTTCTCTAGTATTTTAGTGTCGTAGTATTTATTTCTAAATTTCATTTCGATTACACATTTTTCGTTTTTTGGCGTTGTTCCTACGGCATCCCACGATTCACTACCTTTTCCTGTATGGGTTAAGTTCCAACCGTCAAGGTTTAAAAGTGTCACTACGGCTTTTTCCCAGTTATGTATTTTCTCTATCATTTAATTTTGTTATATATATTATCAATATCTTTTATCCACATTACTAAAGTCTTAGGTTTACAGCTACAAGGCTCATAATAGGTATGATTATAATACCTAGAGTGCAACGTACATAAAAGCCTATACTGTTCTTTTGATAGCTTAGTAGTAACATTTGCTTTAAAGTCTATCCATAATTCTTGGTCTTCTATTCTCATAGCTCTATATTTATATCGTTCCAATCTTTACGCCTCTGGTCGCAACCGCAAGATTTTCCTAGTGCCTTGCTAATCTTTTTTACTAGCCAATGTATTCCTGTATAGTAAGTAATATAATAAACTATATCCCCTAATCTCATAACTTGTTTTTTATATGTTTCTTTGCGTTTGTATATGTATTATAAAGTGAGTAGTAACTTATTTTAGTGTTTCTGCTTAGTTCAGCAACGCTTACGCCCTTAGATACTATCTCAAATATCTTTTTATCGTACCAATACATATCGTTTAATATGTTGTCTATTTTATCTCGCTGTTTTGCCCATTCTTTTTCGTCAATACCACTTTCTTGAATTTCTTTAATTTCGTTTATATCTTCTAAATATACTTTCTTTTGTCTTAGGCTTGACTTGTATAAATTTGTGTAAATACCTCTTAGAACCTTATAGCAGTAGTAATGGTTTATCTGGTCTTTATAGTAAATGTCTAAGCCTTTTTTTACATCAGCATCTAACTGTATATACATCTCTTGCACAACGTCCTCGCTCATTGAGGGATTGCAGCCGAAACTCTTTACTATATTATTCCAATCACTATGCTTTTTATATGCTAGTTCTAAAATTGATTTCATTTATTTATTTGGTTTTAATGTTCTAGGTACAAAGTATTCTAATGGGTCGTATATTTCTCCAACTACAAAAGGCAGCCCAAACTCGTTAATACTAAAGCTAAAAGTTTCAAAAGAATATCCCCTAGAACGTTTGCAACTTACTGTTATCCATTCTTTATTTACTGTATTCACTTCGAGTTGTATTTGGTTTTCTGTTTTCTTCTCTAAAAATGAACCTAAATGACCTGTCGGCTTGTCGCTTCCATAATTACTATGTATTACAGTAACTATGTGACAATCATATTTAGCAGATAATTGCATTATTTTTTGAACACACAAATTTGATTCTTCTAAATTATTAACGTCTGATACTAAATCAGCTATACCATCAATAATGACTAAACCGTTTTTACCTTTGTTTTGCTCTAGGCAGTGTTCTATAAACAATAAACGCTCTTTATATCCTATCGTCCTAAGTGCGTATGTATGGTAGCAACCGACTTCTTTAGTTGTACTCATATCTTGAACACGCTTAAAAACTCTTTGAGCGTGCCAATGTCCTTGTTCTGTATCAAAGTGCATTAAACACCTGCCATCCCTATGCCCTTTAATTTTACCTCCAAAGTTATTACCACCACTTAAATAAACCGATGCAAGTAAACTAACAAAAAACGTCTTTTTGCTTTTTGGGGGTGCTTGTACGAAGCTGAAATTACCATACGTTCCAATAGGTATGGGCATTGTAATATCTCCACCTTTTGCTTGTATAGTTTTTTCTCCTAGACTTAACGCTGTTGGAGGGTACTCCATAACCTCTGATGTGTCAATAGTGCATTCTTCTGCTATCAACTCCATCAGCATATTATGTGTGGTCTGTTCTTCTGTTATCTCTTTCATTGTTTTGTATTGTTATTATTAATGATGGTTTTTGTAGTAATTAAGTCAGTTTAAAACGTAACTAATTAGATACGGAACATACTAAAGTTTATCTATTAGTTTGTACTTTTTCTAAATTTGTCATTGTTTTTTATTGTTTTGTACTCATACGTGCTAATCAACGGGAATATATCCGTATTCTGGATTCCAAGAAGTTAAAGAACATACTTGTCTTTTTTCGTAATTAATTATACCATCTAAGGTTTTCATATTCCATTCAAGTATATTCCATACTTTTTCTTTCTTTATGTCAAAATTTTCATTGTCTTTATTGGAAAGAGATTTTAGTTTTTTAGGCATCTGCTCTTTGGTTCTTTTTTCCCACCAATTCAGCTTTTTAAATAAGTGAGGGTATTTTTCAATTTCCTCTAATAATATTTCTGCATCAATCAATGATTTGTTGTGGTTGTACCAATTATTAGTTGCATTTGGTATTCTTTCCAATAAATCGCCTTTTTTAAATTTTGTGTTTGGGTATATATCTATAACCTCAAATCTTGGTTTTAATAATTCTTTTGCGTTCATAATTTTTTATTGTTTATGTAGTATTCGCAACCGTTATTTTTAATTGGCGAAACTAAAAAATAAGATTGTAAATAATCACTAGGTTTTGCCTTGTAGCGATAGCAAGTTTGTTTTGCTTCACAACCCTTTCCTTTGCACATTGTTAGGTCTGCCATATTTTTTTGTAAAGGTAATAAAAAAGGCGGTTATTACACCGCCCTAGTTAATTAAAATGGTAAGTCGCTTGTTTCAGCTTCTTGCACCACTTCTTTAGCTTCTTCACGTTCAGCCTTTACGATATTTCCATCTGTCCAAACTACTTGACCGTTTCCGATATAAGTTCTTGGTTTCTTAGCCTCTCTTTCTTCTTGTGTTTGGCTAATCATAATTGATGCGTTATTTCCATAACGTGTTTCATCATTTACACTCATTGTAAGGTTCACATAAACCGCACCATCTTTTCCTGCGATAAACTTCTCTTTTGGTAATTTGTCCACTCTTAGTGAATAGTTGATAATTGCTCCCATAATTTTACTTTTTTTTAATTTATATTAATTCTCTTTTTTGTTTTTTGTTTAGTTTAGTTCTGTTAGCTAAGTCGAAAAGGAACTCTGTTTCATAATCTCTAAATTCTGTATTGAATTGTGTCTTTAATGCGATAGAACATAATAGTTCAAACTCGTGTGTTTTTAATCTCATAATTTTTGTTTTTAATTGTTATTTATTTTTTAAATGATTCTGATTCATCTTCTCCAAATACGCCTAGTTCGTAGAAACCTGTTAATTTTAAAACAGCTCGGCTCATTGCTCTTTTTTCTGCCATTTCTGAAACGTACCAACTGTTTGTCGAACCGTCTTTGTAGTTATCCCCTTTTAAAGCACTTCCAAAAGTTTCAATAGTTGTAGAACCTTTATGTGCTATGGCTTTAAATACTGCGAAATTTGGTTCGCATCTTACTACTTCATAAGTAATTTGAATTTTAGCTACGGCTTGTATTTTATCAATACCGCTTCTAGTAATTATCAAATAGT
>Ga0209771_1000850_pt1 | contig 20124 bp, 17 predicted proteins | sample SaaInl59LU_5_DNA_FD_184639 | JGI IMG/M metagenome (GOLD analysis project Ga0209771, IMG submission 184639) | Marine microbial communities from expanding oxygen minimum zones in the Saanich Inlet - ESP_59LU_5_DNA (SPAdes) (version 2) | ecosystem: Environmental > Aquatic > Marine > Intertidal zone... | reverse complement strand
TCCTTAACAAATAATAGTCTATTTGTTTGAGGTGCATGTATCTTTTTATCGCTATAAATAACAAGGGATTATTGGAGATTTAGATCGGAGTCATTGGTGCAAAACAAAAAACCCTTGAAAATCAGATGATTAACAGGGGTTTTGTACTCGAGGTGGGAGTACCATAATTATATTTGATTGCATCTAAACACTTCTTAAATCCCTTATTATCAGTGTAAATATAAAATATCTTGTACAATAAGATGCAATGATATGTAATTAAATGTAACTTTATCGTACAAAAATCGTACAAATGGCTGCAGTTAATTTTCTTTATCGTTCTACTAGAGATACTTCTGAATTGAACCTCAGACTACTATACAGATTTGAAAACAATGATTATGTCTTTGGTGCTAAAACAAAAATAGTAATCTCTAAATCTAACTGGACTGACATAAAAAGCGGAAAGAAAATTACAGACGCTAATCTAAAGAACAAAAAACTTGAACTAGATAGAGACTGCGCTGAGATTGAAACACATGTCCTTTCAAAATTTAATAAAACAAGTCCTAGCCTTATAAGTAAAGATTGGCTCAAGACTGTTGTCAATGACTTTTACAATCCAAAGCAAAAAGAAGTAATACCAGAGAGTGTTCTTGACTACTTCCCAGTCTTTCTCAATAGAAGAAGAAACAAAACAGCGCAAAGAACTTTAACTAGGTATGGGACTGTTTACAATACTTTTAAAAGATTTGTACAGTTTTCAGATTCAAACCCTTTAATTGAAGATATAGATCCGAACTTCCAAAGTGACTTTGAAGATTTTTGTAATGAAGAGAACTACGCCAATAGCACCACAAATAAATTTATTGAAGTTATTAAGTCACTCTGCGTTGATGCAAGGCAAAATGGAGCGACGCTTAGCCCTCGATTTGAACTTATAAAGCTTCGGAAGAAAAAAAACTCCGTAGTATATCTAAACGAAAGTGACATAGAAAAACTCAAAGCACTTAATGACTCAGAATTAGGCGAAAGACTAACAAGAGTTAAAGACTGGTTACTTATAAGTTGTTTCACGGGGCAAAGGGTGTCAGACTTCTTGCATTTCGACGAAAAAAATATTAGGAAAGTTGATGGAGCAACCCTTTTAGACATAACACAGCAAAAGACTAATAAGTATGTTACCATACCACTACTTCCAGAAGTTTTAGAAATACTTAATAAATACAACGGTAGGTTTCCTGCTGTCATCTCTGAACAGAAATTCAACAAATATGTAAAGGAGGTTGGAGAAAAGTCAGGTATAGACGAGCCAACTTATGGAGGTATATTAACTAAAATAGATAGCAATAAGAATAGGAAAGTATTTGGGACCTATCCTAAGTATGAACTTATAACCTCTCACATTGGAAGAAGGTCCTTTGCTACTAACCTATATGGTAAATTCTCTACTCCACTGATTATGAATGTAACTGGACACTCCAAAGAATCCACTTTTCTTGAGTATATTGGTAAGACAAGCGGAGATTTAGCGATAGATTTAGCTAAGAAGTATTCTCAAATTAATAACTAAGAAGTATGATGTTTAATTTTTTTAAAAAGTCGGTTTCAACCCAAAAATCCCATGAAGAAATTTTAGAAGGATTTGTAAAAACAAGAAAATCATATGAAGAGTTCAAAGAGAATATAAGTGGAGTTTTCAACGCATATCGAATGTTTGACACTTCAAGCGACGATTATCCAGCAAATGAAATATCATTTAATATTTGTCATAACAATGAAATAAGTGAGTTGCAGGAAATTTTTGAAACTGAATACAAAAATTACATTTCCAGGAATATATATTTTTTTGGGTGTCCAATTAAAGTCTATAAAGAACACTATTATAAAAGGATGCACGACTTCTTTGAAGAAAAATTAACATTTAGTGAAAAGGATTTCATTCAGATGGAATTTAAAGAAGGGGTTCTAGAGTTTGATTTTAATTTTCTAGAAGATGATCTACAACTAACAATTGAAAATTCACTAAAGGAAAGATATTTATTTTTGACCAATCAGCTTTTTTTACTAGGCTTCACAGTCATTGAAAACAACGGTGAAATAGAGATTGTACCCGCAGAGAAGAAAAATGAGAATGAAACCATTAACGTTAAAGATTTTGAAGATGAAACTGTTATGACTAATGGGAAAGAAAAAATAATTTATCTAAATGAATTAAAAGTTATAGAGCACTTAAAAAAAGAATATCCAATACTTAAAACTTCGAATAATAAATTAGCATCCTTAATCAGCAAAATTACAGGTCAAAAACATAGTACTATTCAATCTTATATTAATCCTATGCTAAATTCTGAGGATAGAGTAGATCAATCTAATAACCCTTACAATAACAAAAAAAATGTTTTAAAAGTAAAAGCATTTATATCAAGTGAAATAGAAATTAACCCAATTGACTGATCCTAAATTACGAATTAGGTAAAACTAATTTATACCTAAAAAATACCTAAGACAGCTTGCTTTCGAATTTTAAAACCGAAAGCAATGAACAAAATCACTTTTCACGAAGCTACCTTAGAGGAGTTAGCAAATGTATTGTTACTTAAACTAAAGGAATCTAAAGAGGACTCACAAAAGCCGCAAAACAAAACCACTTCCCACGAAGAGTACCTCACAACAGTTGAGGTCTCACAACTTTTTAAAATCAGTATATCTACTGTCCACAATTGGAGGAAAGCAGGAACCCTGTTAGCCTGTCAAATTGGAGGTAAGGTCTTTTTTAAAAGATCTGACATTGATAACGCTGTTGTTCAACTTAAATCTTAATCATCATGGGAAAGATAAGTTCAACAGCTGGCAACAAGATTATCTCGAAAATCATTACAGAGGTTAATGTAGAGATGATAGACTTAACGAAGGAGATAAATATTTCAGAGAAACAATTTACTCAAGTACACCCATACTATAATGCGGAAAAAAATAACTACCCAAATAACGGTATCATTCAGCTCGCATCTTTGAGAGGACTAATTGAGATAATAAATTCAATAACCGAGAAGCCCAAAAAAGACATGGCACCGGCTTTTTTAAAAGGCCTTTATAATGGAGGTATTTCTGGTAAGAATTGTTTCAAAGCTTCACCCCTCTTATTTTTTGATATAGATGTAGAAAATACTGATAAAAAGAAGGAGAACATAGCCTTAATCGACAAAAAGAAAAATAGTGATGTCTATGATTTTCTAAAAGAAATTAGTGTCGTAACCTTTAGGTCCAATAGTGGACTTGGTATGGCTGGAGTGCTTTATGTTCCATACCTAGAATCGTTACTAGAAGACGGAAGAGAATTACACAAAAAAATTGGAGATCATGTGACATTTCTTCTTAGTAAAGAGATTGAAAAAGTAACTGGTATTAAGGTGGTTTTTGACGGGGCACAGAGTAAATTTAGACAGATCCGATTTACAGCCTTGCAAGAATTCCCAATAGAGCTTAATACCTCTCCAAAGGAATTTCAAGTCACTATCAACAAGAAAGAAGAGTATACGCTATCTGGTATCCCTAGGTTTTCAAATACTGCAACGCAAGCTTACATTGGCGACATTTACTACCAATACAATACCACTAAAAATATTGAAGACGAGCTCATTGAGTGTGGCTTTCATGAAGTTAGTCCAGGTAGGTGGTTTCATCCAACATCAACTAATAATAGTACGGGGCAAGTCAACCTAGACACAAATACCTTTTTCTCTCACAGTTCTAGCTTTGGGATCGGTCTTTACACACCTTCTAGACTACACAGAAAGTGTTTCAATCAGTCACACAAAGAGTTTGTCAAATATTCTAAGGCTTGTGGATATGAAGAGAAGCCATTAGATAAATCTGACATAGACAAAGCAATTGAGAGGCTCAATAATGAGAATTTAGGATCAATAGATATTTTTGAGATATGCGATCCATTTAAGTTTATACCCATTGATAAGAAATTAGATCTGATCTCTAAGTTAAATGTAGATGAACTTACCTTAAAACACGTCCATGAATATTTAATGGTTAAAGATTTAGAAATAAAATATGATGCGGAACTTGAAATTCAGAAATATGTGGGAGAGGAAATAGAAAATGTATTTAGCTATGCAAATAAGTATAAAAACGTATGTATATATGCCGATACAGGTACAGGGAAAACTACGGCTACTTTGAATTATTTAAAAAGTAATCCTTCATTAAAAGCTATATTTCTGGTTCCATTGCAATCTATAGCGTACCAAATCCATTGCGATCATAAAATCCCTTATTTAATTGGAGATAGTTCAGCAGCTATTCATTCATTGGCTAAAAAATCAAATGTATTTGTAGCAACAAACGAACAAGGGGTAAAATATTTAGCAGATCTAGAATTCGACTACATCATTGTAGATGAAGGCCATGACTTAATTATTAACAACAGTTACAAAATGGAGGTGATTAGCGAGCTTGGCTACATGATAAAAATTTCAAAATCTAAAGTCATCCTTTTGACTGGATCACCCTTGGATATCTTTAAACAAATTGGCTTCAGTCTTCTTAAAATAAAGAATTTAAATCACTACAGAACGGATGTCATTGAACGTTTTACAAAACTTAATGGCTACCAAGTCATTATATCCCATGTATCTTCAAACATTGGTAAAATGCTCATCCGATATAATCACAAAGACCATCTAGAGGAGGCTAAAAAATACTTATGCAAGAATCATGGATATGATAAAAATGAAATAGTGGTGATTCATTCAGGCAATAAAAACAAAGAATCAGAATACAAATTACTGCTACGAAATGGAAAATTCAGCGACCACATTAAAATAGTTTTAATCACTTCACTTATCGATGAAGGTATTAGCATAAATCAAGAAGATTTTAAAAGCGTAGTTTATATTGCTACAGGCGAGAGGCTTTTAAGACCTGAAGCTCCAAAACAATTCTTTGCTCGTTTTAGAAACCATGATCCTGAAAGGATAAACTATCTCTATAGAAATAACGCAAATACATCTAGTACATATTTTGATGAAAGGTCTGAGTATGCTTGTTCTTACAAAATGTTGGATGGAGAGAAAAATAATTACCACCAATCATATCAAGACATCTTTAGTGTAGAAAATTTTTATCTAAAAGATGGTAGTGTGAATGACTTCTATTTAGCGAACTACGTGACCAATAAAACTTTTGAAGGAGCTACCAGTCATGAGTATGATTATTACCTGAAAACTAATTATAGCATAAATATTATTAGAGATAAAGGCTTCAAAGAAATAAAAGTAGATCAAAGTGAAATGAGGCTTTCTTTAGCAGAAAAAAAAGCTCGAATAGCTACTATATGTTTAGAAGATTTTGACACTGTCTTGACTGTTCTAATGACAGAATCAAAGGACCCTAAGACAAGAGAGGATTTAAAAAATAGCCCTGTGTCGATTAATGAAGAAAATGCCGACTTCATAGCCTCTAACTTAAGTAGTTTTGAAGTTATTTATAAATATTACTCAAGACTACTTAGTCTTGGAATAGACCCTTTCACTATCATCTTTAAAAACGGCAAGCAGCAGGGAAACCAAGCTATTAACAACCAGCTATATCTGATTGAAACCATTCACTTAGTGAAAAATGCAAAAACACAAATAGAGCTAGCTAAAAAAGAAAAAATAGAACGATTTATAGAAACTCTAAAAGAAAAGAAAGAGTTTACAAAGAAAGACATAGAAGAGGTATACAATAAAGTATCACCAATAAGAGAATGTAGTCTCAAAGCTATCGAGTTAGTGCTTAAAAATTACATGACACTTACTTATGACAAACGCAATAAGATATACAAAGTTAAAAATGGGTAAAAACTAATGTTATATGACTATAAAAGAATAAAGTTTTGACCCACTTATTTTATAGGACACACTATAAGAATGAGTCTAGTATAACCCCCTACCCACATCTCATGTCCCCCTAACATAACAGGTACATTTGCTTTGGTTATAGCATTGATGTTCATTGTTTTATGCAAGTATTTTTTGCTGCATTCACATTAATCAATTAAATATTTATTTTTATTATATCTTGAATTTCACCACAGCTTAGCATTAAGTCTCCAAAGTATGGATTTTTTATTTCCTCTTCCCTACTTAGCCATATAGCTCCTTTGTTGTTATTTGCCATTGGACATTTTTGAATATAGAGCAATTGTGTGGGAGATTTAATATTTTTCACAATGGCAACAATATATTCATTTAATTGAACAAAAAATTCTCTTTGATTTTTAAGGTTATTCTCAGTTGCTATTAAATTTAACAACACTAAAATCTTTTTTAAATATGTTTTTTCAGCTTCACCTAAATCTTGAGTAATTAAACTTTTAAAGCTATTAGTTGTGCTATTTGCAAAAGACACAACTTGGACTATGTCGCTAGCAATAAATGCATCTTTCATTTTAAAATATGGAATTATAGCTTCTGAGAAATTCTTTTGAAATGCTTCTGGAAATTTCATCTCCTCCATTTGAGTTGATTCATTTTTAATAGCTAAAGATTCTGCTTCTAGATGTCCTTCGTGACCTGTCATAGTCTTGCCTCCCGCTCTATTCATCATTGATTTTTTTCCTTGTAGTTGTGCGGCTGCATCTACAGTGAAAGTTCCATTAGTCACTATTTCATCTCCGCTTTTTAAACCAGAAATAATTGAATAAACTGCTCCATTTCGATTGCCTAAAGTGACTTCACGCATTTCAAAAATGGGCTCATTAGTGCTGTTTTTAATATAAACTAAAGAGCGTTTTCCCGTCCACAGTACTGCTGTTACTGGGATCGTTATTAACGACTCTTCATTTGTTGTATTCCCCTTTATCTTGCCTGTAATAAACATTCCAGGTTTAAAAATAGCCCCTTTATTGTTTAAAGTTGCCCGTACGGTTACAGTTCTTGTTTGGTTATTTAAAACAGGATCTATAAATGAAATTTCTGCTTCAAATTCCTTGTTTGGATATGCATTGGTGGCCACCACAATTTTTTGCCCTTTTTTAAACTTTGAAATTTGATTTTCATATACATCGAACTCAGCCCAAACAGAATTAAGATTGCTTAGCTTTACTATGGGTTGTCCCTGCTTTACGTAATCACCTTCTGCAGACAACACCCTATTTACTGTTCCTGAAACAGTCACATATAATGGGAAGTTCTCAGTTACTTTTCCAGATTGTTCAATTGCATTTATTTGGCTTTCTGAAAACTTCCAATTTTTAAACTTGTTGCGAACTGCTTTATACAGTTCAGGCTGGGACTGTTTTAAACTAGTAGCCGCAATTAATTCCTGCTGAGCTGCAACAAGATTAGGGGAATAAACTGTGGCTAATAATTCACCATTATTTACTTTTTGACCTTCATAACTTACATTTAATTTTTCTATACGACCGTCAAAATAACTTGCCTGTATTGTATTGTTTTCTTTGTTTACAGCTATCTTTCCTGAGATTAAAATTAATCCGTCATTATTAAAATTTGTAAAACGCTCGACTATAATTGTTTGGATATTAGCAAGTGCCATTGCATTGTCTGTCATTTTTATTTCATTTACAGAAAGACCTTCTGCACTTGATTCTGCTGGAATTAAATCCATTCCACATATGGGGCAATCTCCTGGATCTTGTTGCATTATTTGTGGGTGCATAGAGCAAGTCCACATTTGATTTTCAGAAACTTGCGAATGACTGTGACTGTTAGCTATTTCTTGATTAATAGTTGCTGTGCTATTGCTGAATAGTAAATAACCGCCTATTATTCCAATTATTACAGCAATGCCTAGATATAAGATATTCTTTCTCATTGTATTTATTTTTTAATTTTTCTGATAGTCGGAGAACTGGTAAACCAAAGTAAAAATCCACTGAATACAGTAATTAACCCTAAAATTGAGAAAATCCTTAGTACTATGGTATTAAAATTGTCTCGTCCTTGATAATCCATAGTATGTGTCATCCATAGAAAATCAAACCACCTCCAATCTCTATGACGGACAGTCTGAAATGCGCCATTTTTCAATGCTACATATGCTTTAAGATTTTCATCTGATTTATATGAAATTTCATACGCAGGAAGGGGCCTTCCTCTGTATTCATGGTGGTCTCCAACGCTTTCAATTAATTTTATTTTGTCAACTTCAAATTCAGGAAGCATATAGCGATCTGCTACTTTTATAGCCTCTTGTTTGGTGAGTGTGTCTTTCTTCTCCCCTGAAAGTGCGTTAAAAAGCACTTCTTCGTTGATCCAATAATAAGGAGTATTTGCTATTTCTAAGAGCTCTAGTGATTGAATTGGCTTTTGAAATAGTAGCTGATTACTTCCTAATAAATTTAAAAAACTGGTGTGTTCTGGAATTTCTTTTTTAAAATGATCTCCGTGAATTTCATTAATATCTGTCCAGCTAAAATACATTCCACTGATGGTCCACATTAAGAATTGAATACCTAAAAAAACACCTAAATACCTATGTGCCTTTCTAATTTTAATTGCTGTCTTCCTTTTTACCATATTATTTTACTTCAAAAGGAAACTCAATACTAACTTTTTCCCAGCTCATTGAAATTTTTCCTGATGTATCTGTAGTTTTTTGTACAACATATTCTAAATGCTCTTGTACCGTTTCAGAAATTTTAGGTGTTGTTGTAAACCTTAATACGTCCTGGTTTTCGTTATATTCATCCTTGCCGTGTTGGTTCCAATTGCTGTTGAAAATAATAGTCCAATCTCCCTGGGTAGGAATGGTAAAAAATCCATATTTTCCTTTTGGAAGTGTCTCTCCTTCAATGATTAAATCTTTGTTTGTTTCCACCCAAGTTGCCATATGTGCCCCTGTTTGCCAAACCGTATCATAGGCTAATAGTCCTCCAAAAACAACCCTGCCTCTTACCCCCGGAGAATAATAATCAATATTAATTTGAGCTTCGCCAATTGTAGCCATTGTTTCTGTATGCGGGCTTAAAGGTTTTTTATTTTTCTGTTCCGCTGGTGGAGTAACTTTTACAAGTTCTTGTATCATATCTTCTGTGGTTTTTTCAACTTCTTGCGTCTCTGCCTCTATAGTGTTTTTAACTTCTTGCTTACAAGAAAAAAAAAGGGTTAAGCTAAATAATAGGATAATTTTTTTCATCTTAATTTATTGGTTAATTGACATTATTTTTAATCTTAAAGCATTCTCAAGTACTTGAAAATCAGTTGTAACTAAAGTATTTTTCTTAATGTCAGATTTTAATTTCAATTAGATTTTAATTTTTTTAAACGAGGTATGAGAATGTATTATCTTCCATTCTCCTCCAATTTTTTGCAATATTGAAGTAGCTACTCCTCTACTCTGAATGATTCTTTCTTCTGTGTCTTTAGTCTCATTACCTTTTAGAACTATGGTATATAAGTAATTTTCGGTTGTAAAGGCAAAGGGCAAATTTATGGTAGTCTGAATCTCATAATCAGAAAAAGTAAAGCTTTTAAAATGTTCTAATTCTGGACCTAAATGATGAGAAATATATTCATTATAAGTCCCTTCTATTTTTCCTTGCTCGAATATGGTCGCATCTGGCGCAAAAAGTTCAAAAGTACCTTCGGTCGTTAAATTCTGAATCGCATCTTTATATAGTTTCATTACAGCAACAACATTTTCCTTATCTGAAGAATAGATGCTATTCTGTGCATTGGTAATACTAACTGTTGCAATGAGAACAGTTACGAGTGTAATAATTTTAAAGACTTTCATAATATACGTTTTAAAAGGATTATTTATTGACGTGGTTTCTATTAATGCTTGATATAATGAAAAATAAAAAACTCCAAATAACTTCTGATATAACAACTATGTTTCTCGTCATAGAAATAAGTGGGATATTTCCAAAATCAATAAAAAAAGCGTTTGGTAAAATCCAAACTATAATTTTCACTTAAAGAATTTACCCTCCCAAATCAGGACTTAATTTTTTATTTTTAAATTATTCATATAATTGATAATCTCATTTTTTGCTAGAGAATCCAATTTAGCACCTCTATGGATTAGTGTATAACTATCCATAGGCATCTCTCCATTTTCAATTTGTTTAATAATTGAGCGTAGCTTACTATTTTTTCTCCTATCAGAATAGTTTTTCCATTCATTGAAATTAAGTTCAGCTTTTCCTTCTTTAATATGATTTTCTAAAAACCAAGCAATTGGCTGTACCTTATTATACCAAGGATAACTAGTGTTATTGCTATGGCAATCGTAACAAGACACCTTTAACTGATTCTGGATAGTAATTGGCACTTCACTGACCAACATAAAATCTGTTTGTGGTGTTACATCACTTTTATTGCGTTTTGTGGGCACAAATTGTATACCCACAAGAACGATTAATACAATAATTGCAATGACTTTTGTAATCTTCATTTAGTTTATTTCTCGTTGTACACTTCCACATGTTAACATTTGGCTACCGTAGTAAGGGTTTCTAACTTCTTCCTTAGTGCTTAACCAAGCTGTTCCTCCGTCGTACATGGGGCAAAATTGTTCGTACAACTTTGTTGCTGTTCCTGTAATAGCAACCATCTCTGTAATATCCTTACTTAAAATTTTAAAATGTTCCCGTTGGTGCTTGATATCACTTTCTGAAATATGCTCAGCGTGTTCCGTAGCATCTTCGATGATGTCTATTAATTCCTTTTGCTGATTTTCAGAATACTTTGACTTGTCAAGGTTACCTAATGATTTTGCAAGAACACCGCCTAATGTTTTGGCTTTTGCATTATCGTCTCCTACTAATGCGTCTTTCAGGTTGAAATAATCTTTTAAGATGGCTTCTGAAATTGCGTCTTGGTTACTACTCATATCCATATCCTTAGTATGATCCATTTTTTCATGCTGTTTGGCTTCACTTACAGGGACATTTTTTTTATTAGCATCTTTACAAGACAGGGTTAAAGCAATCATAGTAAGGAATAATACTGTTGTGACACTTCTCTTAATTGTTTTCATTTTTTTCTTTTTTATTGGGTAATTAAATAATTGACTACAGCACTCTGCATGTAGTATTCGTATGTGGATTGTATTAGATTTATTTGAAACTTTAATTGTAATTCCTGTATGTCCAGTAAATCACTAAAAACTATCGTTCCCGTTTCATAATTTTTAATGAGAATTACTTCAGCATCATGAGCTTTTTTTAAATTTTTTTCCTCTGTGTTATGTTTAATTCGAGCCTGATTGCGTTGAGATATGGCTTTCGCAAAAGCAGATTCTAAAACATTTAAACGGTTGTCTTTTTGGGCCGTAATTTCTAGCTGCTTTAATTGGTTTTGCTTGCTTTTAGAATCATATTTTTTATTAAAAATGGGAATAGAAACAGAAACCATTGGCATAAAAATATCCTTTCCATTGTCATTAAAACTCAAATCAGGTCGCTTTGAAACTGGCACATAGTCTAAACCAAAACCAATCATAGGGTTGCGTTCAGCTTGGTTCAGTAATTCAGACTGTGTTATGGATTCATAGAGTTTGTCATATTTAAGCAATTCTGGATTTAGCCCTAGGACATTTTCTACTAAAATAATATCTTCCGCTGGCAACAAAAGTGTTTCAATTATATTTACTTCTGTTTTTATATTCCTGTTGAGTAGTTTATTAAAAGCGGCTTGTTCTCCTAAATAAGCCTCAGCTAATACTTCATTTTGTTGTTGCAACTCATTCTGTCTGATCTGTAATTTTAAAACATCTACCACAGATGCCTTTCCCACCTCTATAGAAGTTAGTGCTAATTTTTCGTAAGTGATTAATAACTGAATACTCTTATCAAGTACCTTTTTAGTTGCTGTAATTGCACTAAGTCTATAAAATAATTGAGAAACAGAAAGCGCTAGTTTACGCTTTGTAATTACAATATCTACATAGTCCGCATCTGCTAAAGCGCTAGAATAGTTTTCTCTAGCTGTTATGGTACCAAACCAAGGCAGCATTTGTGTTGCTGAAAATCTTGCACGTTGAGCGCCTGTTCTAGTTTCAGGCTCACTCACGAAATAGCCAGCACTAAATTCTGTATTTGGAATCCAATCAGATTCATTCACTTTCTCTTCAGCTATATTATAGCGAAGATTATATGCCCGAATCTCGGGGCTATTCCTTTCTGCCTCTTGGATATAGGATTGTAATTCTTGCGCTTTTGCAAATATGGATACAAACAAAAGACAGCCTATAATTTTTATATTTTTCATTTGTTTGCGTTTTTAAGTTGGTACTCTTTATTCCAGCTAAATAGCACTGGTAATAAAAAATAAGAGGTAATATCGATAATCATCCCACCAAAAATTGGGATTGCCATAGGTATCATTATATCACTTCCCTTTCCTGTAGAAGTGAGTATGGGTAATAGTGCCAGAATAGTAGTTACAGTGGTCATTAAGCAGGGTCTTATTCTCTTGCCAGCAGCTTCAAGGGTTGCCAATCGAATTCCCTTTTTGTCTGTGGGTTCTTCTCTGTCAAAAGTCTGAGTAAGGTAGGTAGCCATTACAACACCGTCATCTGTAGCAATTCCGAAAAGTGCAATAAAGCCTACCCAAACCGCCACACTTAAATTGATGGTTTTCATATTGAATAGGTCTCGCATATTTTCCCCGAAAAGATTAAAATTGAAAAACCAATCTTGGCCGTATAACCATATCATAATAAAACCACCTGCGAAAGCCACTATAATTCCAGTAAAGACCATTAATGATGTGCTGACTGATTTGAACTGGAAATATAAAATCAAGAAAATAATTACAAGTGCGAGCGGTACTATAACAGCAAGTGTTTTCTCTGCTCGTAATTGATTTTCGTAAGTTCCTGTAAATTGATAACTAATTCCCTTGGGAACTAATAATTCCCCATCAGTAATTTTTTGCTTAATAAGCGCTTGAGCATTTTCTACAACATCTACCTCAGCAAAGCCGTCTAGTTTGTCGAATAACACATAACCTATCAAAAAAGTATCTTCACTTTTAATTACTTGTGGTCCTTGTTCATAACGAATATCTGCTAACTCGCCCATAGGAACCGGTTTACCTCTTTCTACGGGAACATATATCTTTTTAAGCTCCTCCGGATTGGCCCGTAATTCCCTTGGATATCGAACGCGAACACCATATCGCTCTCGACCTTCTACTGTTTGTGTAAGTGGCATACCACCTACCGCTACTTGAAGTACTTCTTGAACATCCACAATTGAAATTCCATACCGCACCAACTCCGATCTTTTTATATCAATTAACAAATAGGGTTTACCTACAATACGGTCTGCAAAAACAGCTTGCTCTTTTACCCCTTCGGTTTGTTTCAAAACACCTTCCAATTGCAGGCCAAAAGCTTCAATAGTTTTTAAATCAGGCCCTTTAACTTTAATACCCATTGGCGCTCGCATTCCAGTTTGAAGCATGACTAATCTAGTTTCAATAGGTTGAAGTTTTGGCGCAGAAGTCACACCTGGTAGCTTAGTCGCTGTCACAATTTCATTCCAAATATCATCAGGACTGTTTATTTCTGGTCTCCAATTACGATAATATTCTCCATCATCATCTGGAATTAACGCTTCATTAGTTGCATTGGTTTTAAGCTGATATGCTTCGTAGTCTGCATTTTCACTGATTTTGTTATTTGGGTTAATAATGAATTTTTCATTTTTCAATACAAACAATCCGTCATCATTTATTTTATAACGTTGGCGCTCTCCTCTTTCATTGCGCATATATTCAGATTTATACTGAATCATATTTTCATACATCGATAGCGGTGCAGGGTCGAGCGCAGACTCTGTTCTACCAGATTTCCCTACTACAGTTTCTATTTCTGGAATAGTAGCAACCGCCATATCGAGTTGTTGCAATACACGCTTATTTTCTTCTACACCTGAATGAGGTAAGGAGGTAGGCATTAAAAGAAATGAACCTTCGTTAAGCGATGGCATAAATTCTTTGCCTGTATTTCGCATTATAAACACTCCTAAAACAAACACCGTTGTTGGAATGATTAAAAATAGCAGTCTGTTTTGAAGTGCCCAACGTAATATATTGTTATAATACTTTTGGAAAATTGAAAAAATACCCAATAAGCCAAAACAAATAATCGCTACAAAAATCAAGTTCATCAAAATACTACGATCAAAACCAAGCGGTCGCCAATATTCAGCAAGTAAAAACACAATAGCAATGCAGGAAATAAAGATGTGAAATAAATTAGCTCTCTGAGAAGTAATAATATCTCTTATGCTCAATAGAGCAACAACACCATAAGCTATTAATATAAGTCCCAACCAATAGCCATAAACAATGGCAGTAATACCAAGAATGATGAGTAACCCGTTGAGTATATATTTAGAACGTTCTCTAATATTTGTTTTCTTAAACAAGAATGCGGCAAATGGTGGTATTAAGAAAAGTGCAATAACTAAAGCCGCAGAAAGTGCCATTGTTTTAGTAAATGCCAACGGCCTAAATAGTTTTCCTTCCGCACCTATCAAAGTAAATACTGGTATAAAACTTATAATAGTTGTAAGAACTGCTGTTAAAATAGCTCCGGAAACTTCAGCAGTTGCATTATAGATAATTTCATTGGTTGTGTATTCAATGCCATTTTCTTTAAATCGTAATTTTTTGTCCTCCATATGCCGAATCATATTTTCAGCTAGTATGACACCCACATCGACCATAGTTCCAATGGCAATTGCAATCCCTGAAAGTGCTACAATATTTGCATCTACATTAAATAACTTCATTGCTACAAAAACCATCAGTACAGCTACAGGTAATAATCCTGAGATAAGGATTGACGCGCGCAGGTTAAACACCATCACAATAATCACCAAAATTGTAATTAAAATTTCAAGCGTAAGGGCTTCATTAAGCGTATGAAGTGTCTCTTGAATGAGTTCTGTTCGGTCATAAAATGGAACAATAGTTAGTTGTGAAGTGCGACCATCAGCTAAAACTTTAGTTGGTAATCCTGTTGAAAGTTCAGCTATTTTGTCTTTTACATTATTAATTACTTCCATTGGGTTTGCACCGTAACGAGCCACAACGACACCACCTACAACTTCAGCACCCTCTTTGTCTAAAATACCACGTCTTGTTGCTGGTCCAAGTGTGACTTTGGCCACATCTTTAATACGTAAAGCTGTGAAATTTTCAGAGGAAACAACCGCATTTTCTAAATCATCAATAGTCTTCACATACCCTAAGCCACGCACTAAATATTCAACTTGATTAATTTCTAGGGTTTGCGCGCCTATGTCTTGATTGCTTTCTTTTACCGCTTTTACTATTTGGTTTAATCCAATTTGATATTGCCGCATTTTCTCAGGGTCAACATCTACCTGATATTCTTGTACATAGCCACCAATAGATGCAACTTCTGAAACCCCACTTGCACCAGAGAGCGCATATTTCACATAGTAGTCTTGAATGCTTCGTAGTTCTTGTAGATCCCAACCCCCTGTGACATTTCCTTTTTCATCACGTCCCTCTAGTGTATACCAATATATTTGTCCTAAACCTGTAGCATCTGGACCCAATGCAGGATTTACACTTTCTGGAAGCAAATTAGCTGGAAGTGAATTTAATTTTTCTAATATTCTGCTTCGTGACCAGTAAAACTCTATGTCTTCCTCAAAAATGATATAGATACTAGAAAAACCAAACATAGAAGAACTACGAATGGTCTTTACCCCAGGAATACCTAACAATGAAGTCGTTAAAGGGTAAGTGATTTGATCTTCAATATCTTGTGGCGAACGGCCTTGCCATTTTGTAAAAACGATCTGTTGGTTTTCACCAATGTCAGGAATAGCATCTACAGCTACAGGCATAGAAGGTAGAAATCCAGTGTCCCATTTAAAGGGGGCATTTACTATACCCCAACCTACAAATAGGACTAGTATTAAAACGGCTACGAGCTTATTCTCAATAAGAAATTTTATGGCTTTATTAAGCATATGTTTTGATTATTAAACAATTAAGAAAGATGTTTGGACTACACCAAATACCATGAATTATCCAAGCAACATAAAGTCGAAGGATAAAGATTTTATTGTTTAAATATCAAATTAAATAAGTCTCGTCAATTTTGTAGATGTCCTTTATGACGAGTGGTGGCCTATATTTTGGATAAAAAGAAACAAAATTAACCAAATCTTGAAAAGCATTAATTTGTTCAAAACCAATGCTTACAAAAAAAGTTTGCTGCTGAAAGGAAATGGTATTTAGTTGTTGCTGTATTTCATTTTGACCTTCAATTATTGTCAACTTATCTTCACAACATTTTTTTTTAAAAACCAGGTTATTTTCTGAAGATGGATTTTTTATCTCCATCCCACAACCTTTTCCCTTGTGAAAAACAGTTGTTTGAACTAAATTTCCCTCACAAAAATGCATATCTAAAGTAAACGACATTGTAGAGAAAAAAACTACAAAAGTCATTAACAGCGCTATTAATTTATGTGAAAATCTATTTTTCATTTCGGTAAATTTACAAAAAAAAAGCAATAGTAAATTAAAACTGCTCTGAATTACAGCTGTATAAAAGTATTAAAGGAATCAATATGAATAAAAAATTGTAAAAGAGGTGTCAAAGATGGTAGCAAGTTTATTGTTGAGATTGATAAAATTGGAGGAGATACATATTTAACTTCAAATTTCTCCAATGAGTTTAGAATTGTCTTCAACGAAAAGTCCCTTGGGCTATTTTTAAAGAGTACATCTGATTTAGTACAAATATCTAGAGGTGCAATCATTAGCTCTCATGAATTCCTAAATAAGCAATAATTTATTTCAGGTGCATGTATCTTTTTATCGGGTTACATATAAATATCACGACCGATCTCAAAAAAAACGGTTTCTAAAAAACCCACCCCTCACTTTAAATCAAGTGATGCACTGAAATTTTTTTGGGTTTTTTAATGATTAATATAGCTAATTTTATTGGGTAATATGTCCTAAAAAAAAGGTTTTAGTTTCTCTTTATTGGACAAAAAAAACACTATCGTAGTACTATATTGATACAATTAGAACCTAAGTAACTGTATATCAATATGTATAAACTTCTGTATTGGTAGGCTATAACAAAATAGATATATGCGTACTTTTACGAATAGCAATACGTTAGCCACAAATTAAAAATAAATGAAGAATATATCTTTAATCATTGGAAGTGGTTTTTCCGTCCCTGATGGCATGAGAACAGTAGGACAAATAAATCAGCTTCTGACTAATCTTCAGGAAAAGGATATTTATATACATTTTGATATGACCTTCATCTTGTTGAATGGTCAAGAGAAGCCATCATATGCGATACATTGGGGTGACGAAAAATTTTTCATTAGTTTTTTAGAGTGGTACATAAGCCACTTAAAGGGTGATTTTAATTACGAAGTATTTTATGATTACATGACTAGTTTCAGAAGGTTCGGTAAACATAAAGATGAAATTGAGCCCTTCTTCAAAAAGTTTAAAAGAGATATTCTTAAGTCTACCTCGCCTATTGATGGAATAAACTCTTACGTTTCTAGATTCAGCACTTACTTCAATCAACTCATTTCAAATCTTCTCCAATCCCAGAAGTATTATGAAGATGTTGGTTTAGGAAATTATCCGCCTTATGATGGTTTTTTGGTGTTTTTAAAAGAAATGGTGAACAGTGGATATATCATAAATAATCATTCTTTAAATCAAGATCTCCTTTTTGAACATATCGCCTCAAAACATAGCGATTTGTTTCAACATTTCACAGATGGATATACTGACTCAGGTTCACTATACTTCGGTAATGTCCATCTTCGTCAGAGTATTTCGAAAAATTATAAGGTGCGTCTTAAATTCTTTACTAATTCGTTCAATAAACCTATTAGACTTTTTAAACTTCATGGAAGTGTCGATACTTACATCGCAAACCTAGCTAAGCCAAATTTGGATCAAACTCGGGTTAAAAAAGATTGGGGCGTAGGAGAGATACAGAAAGAGATAAAAGATGGTGATGGGAACCTTATTTATACAGAGTTATTCCAAAATACTTATCCTGACATACTTTCGGGAGCATCATCAAAAGCATTGTGGTATCAACAACCTTATTACAAGGAATTGCAGGAACACTTTATTAAAAATTTATCAAATGCAGAATTATTGGTTGTTATAGGATATGGATTTGGAGATGACGGAATAAACAATGTTATAGAAACAAAATACCTCACACAAGGAAAAAAAATGATAGTTATTGACATAAAGAAACCTGATACCAGACTGATTGACTACTACAAAACTAAAATTTTTGAGAAGTCTTTATCAGATATGTCAATAGAAGATTGGATTGAAATAAAGAAAAACTGTGGCTAACATCACCTATACTGCATACCTTTCGAGATACGCAGCATAGCTAGATCGATACACACAAGCTAAAAAAAAATCCGAACACTTAAGAAAAATCCCGTCTGAAATGCCCAAAGCACATTTTAGTACATTTTTTTCACCGCGCAACAGCCAACGCTTAAAAAACAAAAGAGTAAAAATCTTCCCTCGCGCGCAATCCGTCATATCAACATTATTTAGTTATTATAAAAACATCGGTAAATAAGGCTGTTATTTTTCCAATCGCAATCAAGAAAAACCAACAACTCTTTTGCAAACCAGTTGCAGCCAAGAATTTGTATATTTGTCAAACTTTATGAAAAAAATTATATCCATATCAATGTCATTTCTTTTTCTTTTCCAAGGAACAGTGGCTAATATGGAAGTCTGTGAACAGGTAGAAGAAATATCACATTTTATTGCTCATTATCAAGACCATAAAGAAGATGATGGATATTGTTTCTTTGAATATGTATATGAGGATTACATAATCGACGATGGAAAATCTGACGACCATCATCAGGATTCAGACCACGAAAATGCGCCTTTACATACAAGCCATCAATGTTGTCAACATTTTGTTTTCTTCACATCCGAGGAAACTTCTTTGATGAACGGATTTAATTCTGAAGAAAAAAATCATTTCAATTTCTCCACACCCAATATCAATTCCAGATATCTGGAATCTCTTTTACAACCCCCAAAAGTTTAATGAATATCTGCAACCGCAGATATCTTATAAATTAAAGCTACTTACTTAATAGTTTGATAGTTACAACCGATTTATAAATTCATTAATACTTTTCTATGCTTAATAAAATAATTAAGTATTCCATAACCCATAAATTGGTTATAGGTTTACTCACTTTAGCCTTGATTATTACAGGAGTGTATTCATTGCGCCAGCTTCCTGTGGATGCAGTGCCAGATATTACCAACAATCAAGTTCAGGTCATTACGACTTCACCAACACTTGCTGCCCAAGAGGTAGAACGATTAATCACATTCCCCATTGAACTAACAATGGCTACCATCCCACAAATTGAAGAAATACGTTCCTTTTCTCGATTTGGATTATCAGTAGTAACCATTGTTTTTGAAGAAAATGTTGATGTGTATTGGGCCCGTACACAAGTTAGCGAACGCCTTGCAGATGCGCAATCTCAAATTCCCGAAGGAATAGGTAAACCAGGAATCGCACCATTGACAACTGGTCTTGGAGAAATTTACCAATATGTCATAACCACAAAACCGGGTTACGAAGACATCTACACAGCAACCGAACTACGGACGATTCAGGACTGGGTGATTAAACGGCAACTTTTAGGTACTAAGGGCGTTGCAGATGTTAGTAGTTTTGGTGGCTATTTAAAACAATACGAAATTGCCATAAGGCCCGAACGCTTGAATGCGATGCAAATTTCAATTTCTGAAATATTCAATGCGCTGGAATCCAATAACCAAAATACAGGAGGCGCGTATATCGAAAAAAATGACAAAGCATTATTTATTAGGAGTGAAGGTCTCGTTGGTTCCATAAAAGATATTGAAAACATTCTTGTTAAACAAACTGATGACGGCAACCCTATACTCATAAGTGATGTAGCTAAAGTGCTGACTGGTAATGCTATACGTTATGGCGCGACTACACGAAATGGAGAAGGTGAAGTTGTAAGTGCAATTGTCATGATGCTAAAAGGTGCAAATTCGGCTAAAGTGATTGAAGATGTTAAGGAAAGAATGGAGTCCATCA
>Ga0209771_1000848_pt1 | contig 20177 bp, 7 predicted proteins | sample SaaInl59LU_5_DNA_FD_184639 | JGI IMG/M metagenome (GOLD analysis project Ga0209771, IMG submission 184639) | Marine microbial communities from expanding oxygen minimum zones in the Saanich Inlet - ESP_59LU_5_DNA (SPAdes) (version 2) | ecosystem: Environmental > Aquatic > Marine > Intertidal zone ... | reverse complement strand
AACTCTTGTGTCTGCTACAGTCTTTGGGTTCTTTTTACGTCCAGGTTCCTCTGGAATGTGATCAAATGTCATTATACGGAAGATTAGTTCTTCTTTTGTAATTTCAGATGCTAGTGTTTCGCATTCTGCTTGTTTAACTTTGTGTCCCAAGCCTTTACGCCGCTCATATTCGGCAGATGACATCTTTTTTGCTTTATTACGTTTTGCTTCAGCAACAGTTAGACGGTTAATTTTGTCTACACTTGGTAAAATAATATCATAATCTGCATATTCTGGTGCAAGATAGCTATTAAATTTATTTTTTGACTTGTGTATTTCTTTAAGTATATCTTTATTGTTTAGATAATTTTTAGGTCTCATTGACATCTCCGGTTATGTTATATATATTATAATATACTATGTTAATTTTGTCAACTAAATACTATTGTAGGAGACAAACTAATTATGCCGTTTAAAATTAATTTCAATGCAAGCAATTTTGTTAGTAGTATTGTAAGCGATGCAAAAAGTGCTGTCAAAGGCGCTATTGGAGATACTATCAACCAAAAGTTAGGTAGCTTAGGTCCACTTGGAAAACTTGCCGCGACGTTTATTAATCAAACAGGCGGATTTGGTTCCTCAACAAACAGTAATAGGACTATATCAAGAGCAGTAATTTCATCTAACAATACTGTTAGTGATGCAAGCGACTGGCGTGTTAAAATTAGTGTACCAGAAGTATTGTTAAAAGACGGAGATATTCTAGCTCCCCTTAGAGAAAACAGCGGCTCTAGTGCTTTTAATACAGGAAATGCTATGGTATTTCCTTTTAACCCAACAGTACTGCTAAGTCATAGTGCAAACTATTCACAAATACAGCCTACACATACAAATTATCCGTACAATGCATACGAAAATAGTCAAGTTGATGCAATTACTATTACAGGTGAGTTTTATCAAGAAAATGAAAACGATGCAAAGTATTGGATTGCATGTTTGCACTTTTTAAGAAGCGCAACTAAGATGTTTTATGGTGACAGCAACCCTTTAGGCAATCCTCCAGTAGTTTGTAGACTAAGTGGGTACGGTAAACATGTCTTAAACGATATACCTGTTGTGATAACAAACTTTACTACTGACTTACCTGTAGATGTTGATTATATACAGTGTACAGTAAACGGATTACCAAACTATGTACCGACACAAAGTTCGATTACAGTTACGCTACAACCACAATACGCAAGACGTTCGCAATCAGGATTTAATTTAAATGAATTCGTTAAAGGCGGTCACGTCAACGGTCCGGAGGGTTTTGTATAATGGAAAAAAATAGTTTAAGCCCGTATGCACGTACACCTATTAACAGAAGCGGATATTTAGATATATTATCTCCAAGACCGGTTCCTATTAATAGAGAAGATATACTTTTTACAATTACAACAGAATTTACATACCGTCCTGATCTACTTGCATATATCACTTATGGTAAAAAAGAATTATGGTGGGTTTTTGCTCAAAGAAATATGGATACATTAAAGGATCCTATTTTTGATTTTGTAGCAGGAACAGAAATATATCTACCAGATCCGTCAGCATTACGTAATACATTAGGTTTCTAACATGGCATTTAATCTCGGTGCATCTTTAAAAAGTAATTTAAAATCGTCTGTAGTAAATACTGTAAGTCAGCGTATAAGTTCTGCTGTACCTAGTGTTAACAGTCAATTAATTAATTCAGCACTATCCGGCGGCGATATTAAAGGTGCATTATTTGGTGCAGCAACAGGTGTTCTTGGTAATCAGTTACTTGGCGGAATTCAAAACAAATTAGGCGGGCTAATTGCAAATGCTGAAGAACTAACGGGTCTAGCATCTAATCCTTTAAAAATAGTAGAAAGAGGCATTGCAGATTTAGCAGGAATATCAGGCGGAGAATACGGAGTAGTTTTAGATCAATTTAGAGAATTATCAGATAGATCAAGCATATCTTCAGACTTTATTGATCGAGGATTTATGCCTTCATATAAAGGCGATGATAGTTCTGCAAGTAAAATACCAAACCCACTGAGAAATCATAATGGATTTAATTATGTAATTACATTGGGTGTGTTAGATGCAGCAGAATACAATAATCCTGAAAGTTATAGAAGTGCAGGCGGATTTAACAACTATGTAATTAAATCAAGCGGAGGCAATCTTGACAAACGTTATCAAGTATTTGACGAAACAGTTGGAAACACGTATAGTGATTTTGGAGATGCTATTACTAATCATGCAGAATACTATATTGATGATATTAATTTAGAAAGTGTAGTTGCACCAAATCCTAATACAAGATTAACCAGTGGTACTAATTTAACTTTTACTGTTACTGAGCCATATAGTATGGGTAATTTTATTCAATCAATTATTGGTTCTGCAAGCGATGCTGGATACGATAGTTATACACAAGCACCATTTTGTTTAAAGATTGATTTTGTAGGATGGAATTTAGGAGGCGACACAGGTGCAAACTTTTTACAACAGCCTATATTCATACCTATACAAATAATCAATATGGACTTTAATGTTTCGGGCGCAGGCAGCAAATACGAAGTAAAAGCAATACCAATGAGCGAAACTGGCTTATCTGATAACATTAATAAAATTAATAGTGCAGTAAGAGCAAGTGGAACATTTGTACATGAAGTGTTAGAAACAAATGATCAGTCTCTAACAGGAACAATGAATAGGGCTATAGAAGATATGGAAGAAGCAGGCGCACTTGCTCCATATGACAGATATGTAATTTGTTTTCCAAAAAACAGACAAGCTTTAAGAAATGCATTACAAGAAGGAAATGTTGATGAAAGTGCATTTACTACATCACCTGAAGAACAAGAAGACCAACGTCGAGGATACACAGGACCTGATGACGGAATACGAGGATCATTTAGTCCTGAAATAATAAAAGTTTCACAACCAAATCAAATATATTCTGTATTAAAATCTTTTGCAGAAAATACTTCACAAATGAATGCAATCGGAGTCAGTCCACTTAATGAAGATACTAATGCTGCTGGAAACTCAGGAGAAGCAGATGCAGAAGCTGCTACTGATCCGGATAGCGGCTTAGTTGATCCAGGAAATCAAGCAACACAGCCTGCTGAAAAAGCAAGAGACTTTCAATTTCAACAAGGTCAACAAATAACTAGTATTATTGAACGCATAGTAACGCAAAGTACATATGCAGCAGAAAAAGCAACCGAAGAGTCGACTAATGGATTCAACAAGTGGTTTAGAATTGACACACAGGTATATATAGATGAAAGTGCTCTAACAGAATCAACAATGGGACGTAGGCCAAAAATCTATGTTTATAGTGTTATTGAATACGAAGTTGATGAAGCAGTTACAGCAGCTCCTAATAAGCGGTCAAAAAATACAGCAGGTTTGAGAGAATTAGCAGTTAAAGAATATAATTACATCTACACAGGCAAAAACGAAGATGTATTAAATTTTGATATTAATTTTAATAATGCATTTATGATGAGTGCATATGCAGATCTAGGTATGAATGCTGCTCCGTTGCGTGATCCTGACGGTGCAGCAACTACTTCTTCAGGAAATGGTACAGACAGCGGCACTGTAACTTCACCGCCTGCAGATCAAAGGTCTAATGATGATCCCACCGGCGGCACACAACTTGATAATAGTGTTGCAGAACCAGGCGGCGGCACTAGTAATGATGTTAGACGTAGAATTGCAGAAATGTTTCATGATAGAATCACAAACATGACTGTAGATATGGTCACTGCTGAAATGGAAATAATGGGAGATCCTTATTTTATTCCACAACAAACAGGCAACTATGTAGCAAAAAATGGCCCAAAACCAAGTATTACAGAAGACGGAACAATGAATGGTTTAGATCAATCTGTGTTTTGTATAATAAATTTTAGAACTCCTTTTGATTATCAAGTTAAGGGAGCAACAATGGAATTTCCTCAGCTTGTTCCAGGATTCAGTGGACTATTTCAAATATGGGCTGTAACAAATAATTTTAGTAGCGGCAAATTTACTCAAACTCTTAAATTAATTAGACGCAAAGGTCAAGATGACGAGGAAACTACAGGATCAAGTTTCAACGTGCAAGTTGATAATTCAGCAGCATTAAATAAAGACGGAGTACAATCAGACGGTACAGTAGGACAAAGCGGAACACCTAGTACAGATTGCGAGCCTGCTCCTAGTCGTGATGATGTTCGAAACCTAATGCCGGCAATTGATAGCAAAATGGCAGCAGATAATGCTGCACCATTTGCAGCTATTGAACAGCAACTTTCGCAAGCAACTACTCAACTAGGAGAAGTAGTTAAAGGCGTTGATTTTGGTGTTGCTGCATTACCAGACTTAACGAAAGATTTAACAAGTGCTGTAAATAACTTTACAAGTGGAATTTCAAATGCTGCACAAGTTGGAATAGGTAGTGTTTCAAGTGCAAGGATCAGAGGAGCGATGGGTTCGATAAGTCCAGTTGATGCAACAAATGCATTAGATGTAATTGCTGCCGAAACTGCAATAATTAATCAAGCAACAAATGCTGCTAAAGGTGTAGTGAATGATAAAATTAATTCAGTAACAGATGCAGCTAAAACCCGTGTTAGAGGTTTATTAGGAAATTAAAATGGCAGAAGATGACGATAGCGGTTTACCAGAAGAAGCAGCAGGAAAATTAGAGCAATCTAATGCTGTTCCTGTAAATGCAAAAGGTCCGTGGCGCAGACCAGATTTGCCTACACGCACTCGTCAAATATTTCAAAATATCGATGATATGTTTGACTACGGTGAAGAAATTATAATGAAATATCCCAGAAGTTATCAAATTGTTGTAGTAATTGAAAACGATGGATGGAGCGATTTATTATATCCAAATCAACCACATTATTGGGTAGGTGAAAGATTTGCAGTTGATCCGATGATCCTGTTAGATAACCCAGGTGCAACTCCTGATATTGATTTTACTCCATTATACGAAAAAATGGTAGAATGGAAAGAACAAGGTATAAAAGAAGGTATTAAACCTCGAGGTAGTGTACAAGTAAGCACATATCAAGGTGTGCCTGTCTATCTTCCTGATCCGATGCTTGATTACAGTAGACCTGAAGAAATAACAGAAGCAACAACCGGCGCAACAACTGGTACAACTGTTGAAACAACTACAATTGTAAAACCAAACGTAGTAGGCGGAGTTACAAAAAGTACAACTACACCAGGAACAGTAGGAACACCTACTAGCAGATTTGACAGCAAAGGTGCAACACCTACAACATCATCAGTTAGTAGTAGACTTGACAGCAAAGGTGCAACACCTGCATATAGTAATCCTGACGCTACAGATCCACGCGGAGCAGATCAGCGTAATACTCCTTCGGCTACAGTAGCTGGCGGCAGAGGAAACGGAGCAGCAGAAGTAGCTCAACGACAGGCAAATTCTGTTGTTGCTAGTGGCACAGCAGATGATGTGCAAACCGGAACAGCTCCTTGTTTACCAAATAATGCTCCCGCTTCTTCTGGAACATCGGGATCAGGTGCAACTCCTCCTGCAAGTGTTCCATATGATGATGCAATTTTAAGACAAGCAAGAGCTGCTGCTGCTGCACCTGCATCGGTTATACCTAGTGTAACAGGCGGAAGAGGAAACGGAGCAGCAGAAGTAGCACAACGACAAGCTGATGCGGCCAGTACTGCAACGGCTCCATCTACTGTTACACAGTCTCCGTCAACTCCTACAAATTCAGCAACGCCGGCAGCTCGCCCGCCGAGTGTATATATATACGAGCCAATAACACCCGGGTTTGATAGATATGATTTTAATTCAGGCAAAAAGGTATATACTCCGAACAATGGACCAAGTAGAAATGCTTCTGGACAAACTTCCGTACCAGAATCGACACCGACAGTTAAAAGTCCGATTGACGGCGGAATTCCTGTAGGAACAACAACTGGCGGACCTAGTTTATTGAGACAACGAAGAGAAGCAGCAGCACTAAGTGGAGGCGCAGGCTAACATATGGCAAACGGAAATTATACAAGAACTACAAATCAAAGAACAACTGGATTTAGAGACAGTGGTCCTTATGAAGCAATTGTGGTTAATAATTTAGACACAAAATATATGGGCGGACTTGTTGTTGAACTATTGAGATATACTAGTTCCGGCGGAACTCCTGAGCGCACTGGACAACTTTTAAATGTGCAGTATTTGTCTCCTTTTTACGGAGTTACTCCGCATGCTGGTGTTACAGCAAATGACGGATACGAACATACACAAAAATCATATGGTATGTGGATGGTGCCGCCGGATGTAGGTACTAAGGTTCTTGTAATATTTGCAGAAGGTGATACAAATCACGGTTTTTGGATCGGATGTATTCCTGCAAATAATATGAACTTTATGTTGCCAGACGGCAGAGCAAGTACAGAAAATACAACTGGAATAACACCTCCTAGTTTGAGTGGAAGAAAACTCCCAGTCGGTGAATACAATAAAGCAATTGAAAGTGGTTCAAGAGTTGATCCTACATTATTTGCAAAGCCTTACAATAAAGACTTCTCAGAAACGCTAGAAATTCAAGGATTACTAGGAGACGAATTTAGAGGAACTACAACTACTAGTGCAAGACGAGAAATTCCTAGTATGGTATTTGGTGTAAGTACACCTGGTCCCAAAGATCGAAGAGACGGCGCACCTACTGCTGAAATCGGCACTCGAGGAAGAAAGATTAATACTCCTGTTAATAGACTAGGCGGCAGTAGTTTTGTAATGGACGACGGTGACGAGCGGTTTGTACGTGCAACACACGCAGAAGACGGTCCTCCAGTTTATAAAAACAAAGGAGCTAATGAACCGGGCGGCGACAGGACTATACCTCAAAACGAATTAATGCGTTTTAGAACTAGAACTGGTCATCAAATACTAATGCACAATAGTGAAGATTTGATCTACATAGGTAATTCAAGAGGCACTACTTGGATAGAAATGACTAGTGACGGTAAAATTGATATTCATGCACAGGATAGTGTTAGTATCATGACCGAAAATGATTTAAACTTTAGTGCTGGCCGAGATATAAACATGGAAGCCGGTAGAAATGTTAATATTAAAGCAGCTGGTACTAATACCAAAGGCGAAACTGGCAGAGTACAAATTGAATCTAAAAATAATTTTAATTTACATGTAGGAAAAGACAGCAAAGTTACAGTAATGAAGAATCAACACATTGCTGTAAAAGAAGCTCAGTACATTGATACTGGAAAAAGTCTTCACGTTAAAACAGGGCAAGACAACAGACTTACTGCCGGAAGTAATACTTTTATTAACAGTGGCAAAGAACATAGAGAAACAGCGACATATGTACATATGAATGGACCAACTGCACCAACTGCAAACCCAGCAAGGCCAGTTACTCCATTAAGTGTACAAACATTACCTCGTGTTAAACCCGGCGGCGTTATAAGTGGATATGAAAGTATTTTAACAAGATCTCCGCAACATGAACCTTGGCCACACCACGAAAACTTAGATCCAATGTCGTTCAAAAAAATACAAACTGATAGAGATAATCCGGGTGCGTTACCGAGTGCTGATCGCATACTTACACCTGATACGTTTGCTAAAAATCTAAGCGGAAGAACATCTAGTGCGTTTGTAACAGGCAGCGGCGGCAATGTTAATACTGGTAATATTTCAAGAGGCGCTGGAAACGGACAAACTCCTATTCCTCCAGGAGATTACACCAGCGACTTTAACTTTGATCCAGAATTAGGTTCATTAAGTGCAAGATATGAATCAAGGGGTAATCCTGCAACAATTGGATGGGACAGCACCGGCGGATTTAGTTATGGAACATATCAGCTTGCAGCAAATGTAGGTGTTATGAATGAATTTCATGCATGGTTAGCTAGAGCACATCCAGACTTAGAATCACAATTAAAAGCAGCTGGCGGAGCTGCTGCTGCAAGAGCAGGAACAGATGCATATAAAGCAGCATGGGCGCAAGTTATGGGAACAGCAGAAGGTGCAGAAGCACAGCACGAATATGCAGTAATAGCATATTTTGTTCCTGGAAACAGAAGAATCAAAGATAGAACAGGATTAGATGCAACACAGCGTTCTGTTACAGTACAAAATGTTGTATGGTCAACAGCTATTCAACATGGCGCCGGCGGCGCACGTAATATATTTGAAAGAGCACTTGCTGCATTAGGATATCCATCAAATGAAGTAACAGCATTACAGCCAACAGATGCAGCGTTAACAAGAGCTGTATATGCTGAAAGGCGTGCTAACAATGGTTCAAAATATTTCGGAAGTAGTACAGCAGCAGTTAGAGCAAGTGTTGTTAACAGATTTCATAACGAAGAAGCTGATGCTCTTAGAAGTTTAGAACAAGAAATTGCAGCCGCGCGAGCAAATCCGCCAGTATCACAACCTACAGATAATAGTGCTGCTACGCGAACTGTAAACCCGCATACTGGCGCACAATAAGGGTAAATATAGTATGAGCCAATTAGAAAAAAACTTATATAAACGTGTAACTGTAACCACTGCAAATCAAACAGCATCAACTGGAAGAAAATACAGAGGTTTTTCAACAGTTGCAGATACTAAAAGTTTTAGTGTTTATGACTTTGAATTAATTAAGCAAGATTTAATCAATCATTTCCACATACGTCAAACTGAAAAACTAAGTGATCCTACATTTGGCACTATTATTTGGGATATCCTATACGAACCGTTTACAGTTGAAGTACAAGAAGCAATTATTGAAGATGTAACTAAAATTATTAATTACGATCCTAGAATACGTGCAGAAGACATTGTTATAGATACTTACGAACAAGGTATACAAATTGACTGTAAAATTTCAGTATTACCGTTCGGTATAACAGACCAATTACGTTTTAAATTCGACAAAGAAAACGGCTTACTTCAGTCATAAAATTAAATACGCACTTTTTTCTTTCTGCTAAATATTAGTATAAACAAGGAAACGTACATGTCTGCAAATGATAGACAGTCAAGGCTACTAGTAGCAGAGGACTGGAAAAGAATTTACCAAAGTTTTAGAAACGCTGATTTCCAAAGCTACGATTTTGATAACCTAAGACGCACTATGATTAACTATTTGCGTCAAAATTATCCAGAAGATTTTAACGATTACATCGAGTCAAGTGAATATCTTGCATTAATTGATATGATTGCTTTCCTTGGGCAAAACTTATCATTCCGTATTGACTTAAATGCACGTGAAAACTTTTTAGAAACAGCAGAACGCAGAGAAAGTGTACTACGTTTAGCACGTATGTTATCTTACAACCCTCGCAGAAATCAAGCAGCAAATGGTTTACTAAAATTTGATACTATTAAAACAACTGAAAATCTTTTAGATTCAAATGGTAAAAACATGGCAGGTATTACTGTTAAATGGAACGACCAAACTAACTCAAATTACTTTGAACAATTTACAAAAATATTAAATTCGGCATTGCCTTTGTCCAACTCAATTGGAAATCCTTTAAAATCTTCATTGATTGCAGATGTACAAACACAAAAATATCGACTAAATGCAACAAATACAGGACAAGCAATTTATCCGTTTACTAAGCGTATTGAAGGCGTTGGCACACGTTTTGAGATTGTAAGTACAGATATTTTAGATGAAAGTATTTTAGAAGAAGCGCCACTTCCTGGCAATAGTCCAGCATTTTTATTCCGTGACGATGGACAAGGCGCCGGCAGTTCTAACACAGGCTTCTTTATGCACTTCCGCCAAGGTAAACTAGAAACAGGTAATTTTAATGTATCAAATCCAACTCCGAATCAAGCAGTGCAAATTGATTCTGAAAACATTAATGATAGCGATGTTTGGCTATTTTCATTAAACAGTGCTGGCTTTGAAAACAATGAGTGGACACGTATTGATGCTGTCGAAGGTAATAATGTTATCTATAATAGTTTGTTTAATCAGACTAGAGATGTATTTGCTGTAACTACTCGTGTTGGAGATAGAATTAATTTAAACTTTAGTGATGGCGTCTTCGGCAATTTACCAGCAGGTAATTTTAGAACTTATTATAGAACTAGCAGCAATAGAAGAAGTGTAATTACACCTAGTGCTATTAGTACTGTAAGTATTGAAATTCCTTATCAGTCTAGAACTGGTGCAGCCCATACATTGACTATCGGACTTAAATTAAATTATACTGTTAGCAACGGCACTGCGTCAGAAACAAATGCAGAAATTAAACAAAATGCGCCTGCAACATATTATACACAGAATCGACTAATCACAGGCGAAGATTATAATATTGGTCCTCTTGCAATCAGCCAAGACATTATTAAAACTAAAAGTTCAAATAGAATTTCAAGTGGTATAAGTCGCTTTTTTGATTTAAAAGATGCTAGTGGAAAATATTCAAACACTAGTTTATTTGCTGACGATGGTGTAATCTATAAAGAAGAGTTTACTGAAAAACAAACATTTACATTTGCTACTCAAACAGATATCGAAGGTGTTATATATAATACAATTGAAGGTATTTTAGGTAGTACAAATACTCAAAACTTTTATTTTGCAAAATATCCAAAAATTATTGTTAGTGATCTTAACGCATCGTGGTTGCAATCTAGTACTAGTACAAACCAAACATTGGGGTTATTACAAGATATTGACGAGAACGCATATACTGTAGGTTCATTTACTGCAAATAGTTTACGTCTGCTAGAAGCTGGTACTATGTTAAAATTTGTTGCACCTGAAGGCAAACATTTTATGCCAGACGGTACATTAATGGACGACAGTAATATTGGAGATCATTTAGGTAAAACAACATATAAGTGGTCTAAAGTTGTTTCTGTTGCAGGCAACGGATCAGTAATTGACGAAGACGGAATTGCTCCTATTAGGTTAAATGATGTTATTCCGACCGGCGCATTACTACAGCAAATTGTTCCAAACTTTTCTAAAACATTAATTAATGATGTAAAAGTAGAGCTAATTGATCAAGCATTTGAATACAAAGATTTTGCCCTGCGTTACGATCAATATGATAGACAATGGAAACTTATACTAGCAGAAAACATTAATACTCTTAATGATTTTGCTCCAGGTAAAGCTGGCGACATCACAGGTGAAAATCTTGATGCAAGCTGGATGTTGTATTTTAAAACAGATGGCGAAAAATATACAATTACATATCGCAATCTAAGATATGTAATGGAAAGTGCAGATGAAATTAGATTCTTCTTTGATGCAGCTGATAAAATTTATGATCCGTCAACAGGACAAATTGTAAGAGATAAGATTGATATTTTAAATATCAACAGAAAGCCTGGCGAGTTAATTCCGTTTACTAGAGATTACAGTTGGACTATTACAGATGCATACAGAGATGTAGAAGGATATTTAGATAGTCGTAAAATACAAGTACAATTTATTGACCTTGACGACGACGGTATAGTTGACGACCCCGACATCTTTGAGCAAATTGTAGGAGAAGAAGATGTAAGTATTTCATCTGCTGCTAAACTTATATTTCAAAAGAAGTATACAACTACAGACGGCGTAGAAGATTTTAAATATTTTGCAAACACAAATGCTGAAATAATTGTAGTACAGAATGAATCAGTAATTGCACCATATAGTTCAAGAGTAGAAGGACAAATTTTTTACTTAATCGACGAAGGTATTTTTAGAAAACTAAACAAGGCGCTAAACAATACTACGATTAATACAGATTATAAAGCTTATATTGGTCGTGCTGATTTAAAATTCCATTATATTCATGTTGCAGACAGTGGATATAGAATTGATCCAAGTGCAAGTAATATTATTGACACATATATATTGTCTAAAACATATGACACACAAGTTAAACAATATATTACAGGAGCTATCACAACAAAACCTAAACCGCCTAGTAATGACGAGTTGTTTAGAAGTTATGGTAGTGAAATTAATAAAATTAAATCAATTAGTGATGAGATAATTTATCATCCAGTAAAATACAAAATATTATTTGGCGACAAAGCTGCACCTGATTTACAAGTTAAGTTTAAGATTGTTAAAAATTCTAATATAGTTATTAATGACAATGAATTAAAATCAGAAATTATCGAAGCTATCAGCAAGTTTTTTGATATTGAGAACTGGGACTTTGGAGAAACTTTTTACTTCCAAGAACTTAGTGCCTATATTATAAATGAGCTATCTCCAAAACTGGTAAGTATACTAATAGTGCCGCGCCAAACTACACAAAGTTTTGGCAGCCTATTTGAGATAAAAAGTGAACCAGACGAAATCTTTGCAAGTGCTGCTAAAGTAACTGACATTGAAACAATTGATCAGTTAACAGCAACTAACCTACAAGCAAGTGGTACAGTAATCAATAGTGTATCAACTGCAATAACATCGGGAATAACAAGTAGTGCATCAACATCTAATACATCGAGCTCATCAAGCAGTTCAAATACCGGCGGAGGTTATAGTTACTAATGGCTAAGAATGATCAAAACGAAAGCGCACTGCCTGTTCCAGGTCAAAACAATAAAATTACTGCGAGTGATTTTTTACCTAAGTTTTTTAGAACACAAGCAAACAAAAAGTTTTTACAAGGTACTCTTGACCAACTTATACAGCCAGGTGTTGCAGAAAAAATTAATGGCTATTATGGCAGAACAACTGCTAAAGCGTATAAAACTACAGACAATTATGTAGGAGATGTAACAACAGATAGAACTAATTATCAATTAGAACCTGCTGCTGTTATTAAAGACAACTACGATAATGTAACTTTTTATAAAGATTATAATGATTATATCGGACAGCTAGGTGTTTTTGGTGCAAACACAGCAGATCATAGTCGTTTAAATTCGCAAGAAACATATGCATGGAACTCAAACATTGATTGGGATAAATTTGTAAACTTCCGTGAATACTACTGGATGCCAAACGGTCCTATTAGTATTCCTGTAAGAGGACAAAGTAGAGAAGTTGTTAGTACATATACTGTTACAACTGAAGATCAAGGCGATAATGTTGCATATGTATTTAATGATGGCTTAACACGCAATCCTAATCTAAAACTTTATCGAGGACAAACTTACCGTTTTGAAATCGACACTCCTGGACATCCAATGGCTATTGCTATCAGCAGAACATTTACTCCTGGCACAGCTATTCTAACAGCAGGAACAGAAGGTTTAAGAGGCGATGGATTATTTGACGCTGTTCTATATGGTAACGAATATGATCAAGGTGAGTTTATTATTTTGCCAAGCGGAGGCAGTGTAATATTTGCAGCAGACGATAATGTTAGTACACTATACCCAGATGGTATTCGTAAGTTAGGTGAAGAAGGCGAAGAAGTAGCAGTTGCATACATTGAAAAAGGTACAATTGAATTTACTATTCCATTTAATGCACCTGATAGATTATTCTACATTAGTAAAAATGCAGTAGATACAAGTGGTCAATTTAGAATTTACGATATCGAAGAAAATGCATTCCTTAATGTTGCTGAAGAAATATTAGGAAAGAAAACTTATTTAAGTGCAAATGGAGTCGAACTATCTAATGGAATGAAAATTAAATTCCAAGGAGATGTACTACCTGTTGAATATGAAACTAACGATTGGTATGTTGAAGGTGTAGGGGATAAAATTAAATTAATTAAAGATCAAGATTTAATTATCCCAGCAGCATACAGTGACACTAAGCGTATTGCTTTTGATAGTGACAATTTTGATACATTACCATTTAGTGACGCAAGTGCTTATGCAACAGAAACTGATTATATTGTAATTAATAGAGCATCTTTAGACAGAAATGCCTGGAGTCGTTATAATAGATGGCATCACAAAGATGCTATTATAAAAAGTTTTGAATTTAACAACTTGCCAGTAAATGTTGATGAATCTAATCGTGCCAAACGTCCTATTATTGAATTTGAAGCTGGGTTAAAATTAGATAATTTTGGTGCAATTGCTAAACAAGACGTTGACCTAATTGATACATTTACTACTGACGTGTTTAGTGACATCGAAGGACAATTAGGATATAATATTGATGGCGTTAACTTAGCTGACAATATGCGTATCTTATTTACAGCAGATACAGATTCACTAGTAAATAGTAAAATTTATCAAGTAAAATTTGTCGAGATTGGAAATAACAGACAAATTAGTTTAGTAGAAACTGATGATACTAATCCAATTGATCTTGAAACTGTATTAGTTACACAGGGTGTAAAAAATGCAGGCAAAAGTTATCACTACCACAGAAATCAATGGCTAGAAGCGCAAGAAAAAACAACACGCAATCAACCGCCCATGTTTGCAGTTTGCGATGTAAATGGCAATAGTTTCAGTGACGAAACATATTATGGCTCAACAACATTTAAAGGAACTAAGTTATTTTCTTATGCCGAAGGTGAAGGTACAGTTGATGCTGAATTAGGATTTGCATTAAGTTATAAATCTATTGAAAATTCTGGCGATATTGTATTTGATTTTAATTTACTAAATGATACATTTACATATCAAACAGAAACAGAATTATTCACACAAAAAATTGATAGCGGATACTTAAAAAAATACACGTCACTTACTAACTTTTCATATGTAAATGGGTTTAGTAGTACTCCTACAATTAGTAAACAATATGTTATAAAAGAATACTCTGCAACAGATATTCAAACTAATAATTTTGTAATTGATGTATATGATAAGTCTAGTAGTGTTGTAGATCTAAAAGTAGTTGTATTTGTTAATAATAACCTAAAATTAATTAATACTGATTATACAATCGACACAAGTAATAACGATGCAGTAATTATTTTTAATACACCTTTAAAAATAAATGATGTTATTAAAATTAAAACTAATTCTAAAACTATAAAGAATTCTAACGGCTATTATGAATTTCCGTACAACTTAGAACGCAATCCGTTAAATGATGATGTTAGCCAGTTTACTCTTGGTGAAGTAATTGACCATGTTGATAGTATGTTGGAAGATATTCCAGGATATACTGGAAAATATTTAGGACAAAGTAATCTTAGAGATTTAGGAGATTTAGACAAATACGGAAAACGCTTTGTAAAGCATAGTGGACCTATTAATTTACCGTTATATCATGTAACAAATAAAAATTATAATATTGTAAAAGCATTAAAATATTCAAATACGGAATATACAAGATATAAGAAAATATTTTTAGATACTGCTGCTACATTAGGATACGATGGCCCGACTAAACAGCACGTTGATCTTGTATTAAAAACAATCAATAGTGATAAGTTACAATCACAACCGTTTTATTTCTCAGATATGATTGCAACAGGCGCATTTAATAAAATTGAATATAATGTTTATGATGCAAGGACTCGTGATTATCCTATCACTGATAATTTTAATTTAACTGATTTAAGTTCAAAAAGTATTCTTGTTTATTTAAACAATAAACAATTAACATATAACAAAGATTATAATTTTGATATAACTGGTTATGTTTCAATCAACGCCGGACAAGTTGAAAATGATACAATTGAAATACATGAGTATAACAATACTGACGGAAGTTTTATTGCACCAACTCCGAGTAAATTAGGATTGTATCCGAAATACTATCCTGAATTAACTATCGACGATACTATACAAGCCTCTGAACCTGAAATATCTGGACCATTTAAAATATATGGCGAAGATGAAGCAACAGGCAACAGAGGTTGGTTTTATCCGGTATATACTTCGAAGAGTGCAGCTGGCTCAGGCACAGCTTCAAAATCTTATACTTTTGTAGGTATGAATAAATTGTTTTATGTTCCTACTGATGGCGCTACGTTAGCTGGAAACGACAATATTGAAATTGACGAGTATCCAATCGGCGTTGCATTCATTAGAGGCCACGACGGCAGCTATATAAAAGCATATAAAGATTTTAGAGATGAACTGTTATTAGAATTTGAAAAAAGAATATTTAACAATATTAAAGCAGAATATTCAACTGACAGATTAGATGTAAACGAATTCATCGGCGGCGAATTTAGATCTAGTAATTTTACAAAAGAAGAAATTGATAATACATTACTATCTCAATTCCAAAGATGGTTGTTAGAAAATTTAAATAATACAAATTACACTGACAATACATTTTATGACAGAACTAATAACTGGACATTTAACTATAGCGAAACTAAGTCGCCGGACGGAAATGCAAATCCGGGATTTTGGAGAAGTGTGTATGTAAGAGCATTTGATACTGATCGCCCACATAGTCATCCTTGGGAAATGCTTGGATTGACTACTAAACCGTCTTGGTGGAACACTATATATGGCCCAGCACCGTATACTGGTGACAACCTAGTACTTTGGAGAGATCTTGAAGCAGGTCGAATTGCAGATCCTGATAATACAAGAATTGATCTTAAATATGCTCGTCCTGGTTTAACTAATTTTATTCCAGTAGATAGCACAGGCAAATTATTATCACCTCTAGATAGCAGATATGCTAAAGAATTTAACATAAGAAGTGCAACTAACAACTTCAAATTTGGTGATTATACACCTGTTGAAAATGCATGGCGTAGAAGTTCTGAATATCCCTTTGCAATTCTAACTACAATGCTATTAAACCAACCTGCAAAAACTATGGGCTTAGGTTTTGATATTTCAAGAATTAATAAAAACTTGGCAAATCAGTGGGTTGATACAACTACTAATAAACCTATAGTTCTTAAAGACCTAGAGTTGCCAAATACTGTTAAATCAAACACTAGGACTAATACAGCAGGATTAGTAAATTACATTTATAATCTAGTTGCAAGTGATATTTTATCAGTATATAACGGATATGTTACAGATTTAAGATCTCTTACTAACCAGATTGGTATTAAAATCTCAGGATTTACAAGTAAAGAAAAGTTTAATCTAATACTTGATAGTAGATCGCCTACGCAGACATTAACACAAGACGGAATCTTTGTCCCCCAAGAAAATTATCAAGTTTTCTCAAACACAAGTAGTCCTAGTGAATTAGCAATATATAGTGGCATAGTTGTAGAGCGTTCAGAATTAGGATACATTGTTAGAGGATATAATTTAGAAAAACCGTATTTTGAATACTATCGACCAATCCAAGGGTCTTCATTAAGTATAGTAACGGTTGGCGGAATAAGTGAAAAAGTAGTGCAGTGGGATTCAAATACTTCTTATCTAAGTGGAGAAGTAATTTTACATAACAATGCTTATTACAGAGTTATTGATTCGTTTACTAGTAGTAGAACATTTGACACAGACAATATTGTTAAACTTCCTGCATTGCCTCTTACTGGCGGCAGAACAGCAGAGTTTAAGAAAAACTTTGACACTACTTCAGTTAAACGTTTGCAATACGGAAGTCGTTTTGATACTGCACAAGAAGTTGTTGACTTTATATTAGGATATAGTGTACGACAATCAAAAATTGGATTTAGTTTTGAAAACGTTATTGAAGGTACTAACGAAGTTGAAAATTGGAATACTTCTGCAAAACAGTTTTTATTCTGGACAACACAAGGGTGGGCACAAAATTCATTAATTGCGTTATCGCCTGCTGCAAACTTAATTGAATTCAACAGAGATTATTATGTAGTTGATAATATCAAAGACGACTTTTACGGATATAATATTTTTAAAGCAGATGGATTATTTTTAGATTCAGAATTTAATAGTTTGCTAAGAGATCAAAATAGCTTTGGTATCGAAACAGTAGGGACTGAAGAGGGTTTATATCACGTTGCATTGCCATTAGTTCAAAAAGAACATGTTGTATTGATAGATAATACAACTGATTTTAATGATACTATATATAATCCTGCAACTGGCTATAGACAAGAAAGAATTCGTGTTAACGGATATAGGTCAGACGGCTGGAACGGCGGCTTAAATATTCCTGGATTTGTATACGACGATGCATCATTTACTGATTGGGCTGCTTGGAAGGATTACCATATTGGTGATATTGTAAAATACAAACAATATTATTATGTAGCTACATCAAATGTTGTAGGATCTCAAACATTCAATGATAATTTTTGGTATAGACTTAGCGAAAAGCCTGAGTCGCAGTTAATGACTAACTTTGATTACAGAGTTACGCAGTTTACTGATTTTTATGATTTAGATAGTGACAGTTTTGATGTTGAACAGCAAAAGATGGCACAGCATTTAATAGGTTATCAAAAACGCCAGTATCTTGCTAATATTATTAATGATGACGTAAGTCAGTTTAAGTTCTACCGTGGTGCTATTGCAGACAAAGGCACTATGAATGTGTTTACCAAATTGTTTGATGCACTAGGCAATACTACCGATAATTTAGAGTTCTACGAAGAGTGGGCAATTCAAGTCGGGCGATATGGTGCTGTCGACGATGTGCAACAGGTTGAATACAACCTGCAACAAGATAGAATGCAAGAATCGCCTCAAGCAGTTGAACTTGTAAACACATTGCCTGCAACTAACTTTGATAAAATTTACAGAATACTTCCAAATGAAGTATTTGACAAACCTGCAGATTATAACCATGCTCCGTTTCCAACTAAAACTTTAACTAATGAGTATATCAGAACTTCGGGATACGTTAATGAAAGTGATGTTGATTTTATTGTTAGTAATCAATTAGATCTTGCATTAGTTGACACAAATCAAATCAGTCTTGGAAACACTATATGGGTAACAGAGACTGATAATAAATCTTGGACTGTAAAACAGTTAATAAGATCAAAAGTTAATGTTATTGGTATAAACAGCCTTATCACTGAAGTTGCTGTAAACGGACTAAGGTTAGTTGAACTAACCTTAGATAAGTGGGCAATTGAAAACTTTGCTGTAGGGGATTATATCGGAGTTCGTGAAGCACAACTGTATAATATTAACGGATTGTATGAAATTGATAGTATTAATCTTAATACTGTTAGAATTAGAGTTCCTTTAAATAACGAAATAACTGATCTTGAAGTTGAAGATAATGAAAGTTATATAATATCTACATTAAGAACTATACGTGCTGAAAGTGTTACAGATATTAACTCTGTAACAAAACAAAATATATACAACAATCAAAAATTATGGATTGACACTTATAATAAAGATTGGGCTGTTTTAGAAAATAATCCTGTATATTTAAATTCTCAGGCTATTTTTAATACTTCAGAATATGATAGTACGGATCAAAAATTTAGTGATAGTGTCGCTATAACACAAGATAACAATAATGTTTTTGTTTCAGCACCAGATGATGAAAATGGTAAAGTTTCTTACTATAGAAGAACTAAAGAACAAAATAATTTAATTTTAGATCAAGAATTTATTTTTGAAGATAGCGATCTATTTGATATCAATAATATTAAATTTGGTAAAAGTATTTCAGTATCACCTGATGGCGAATACCTTGTTGTAGGCATACCAAATGCAAGTAGTGTAAAAACTAAACTAGCATATAAGACTGATGCAGATACTGGACAAGAAACTTTTAATTTCCAGCCAAATGCCACTTACATTAAAAATGATATTGTTCGTTATAGAGAAAGTCTATGGAAGGCAAATAGAGAAATACTTCCAGAAATTGGCAATCAGCCTTTTAGTACATTTGATACATATATAAATATCGCTGCTCAAGCAGACAGTGATAGTACAACATTAAATCTTTTAGTAGCTGGTGATCCGGGGTTAGAAAATAATACAACAAGTCACTTACTAGTACGTGCTCCTAAAGATATGTACATTGGTACTAAAGCTGGTGATACATTAAATCTATTTTGGAATCAGCGTAGCTATGCGTATCCTACACTTGATAATTTTATTCCATTCGACGGAAATATTCCGTTAATTACTAAAGATTTTATATCTCAAGAACATAATATTGTTGAAAAAATTGATCATGTGTTATTTGTTGAAACATTTGTAACTTTACCAGTTGTTGGATCTAATGTAACAACAGATACTGGTAGTGCAGAGGTTGCATATGTAAGTACTCGTCGAGACAGTGCAGTCGTTTATCTTAAAAATGTAAACGGTGTATTTGATGTTACTGGTGAATTGTTTATTGAAGAACTAGATTTTGTTGGATTTTATACAGAAGAATCAACATATACACCTAGTGATGCAGTTGCAG
>Ga0209771_1000840_pt1 | contig 20234 bp, 26 predicted proteins | sample SaaInl59LU_5_DNA_FD_184639 | JGI IMG/M metagenome (GOLD analysis project Ga0209771, IMG submission 184639) | Marine microbial communities from expanding oxygen minimum zones in the Saanich Inlet - ESP_59LU_5_DNA (SPAdes) (version 2) | ecosystem: Environmental > Aquatic > Marine > Intertidal zone... | reverse complement strand
AACTTATTTATAAAACTTATTAAATAAAACTTATATTTGTAACGTGTTGTATAACTTATTCTCTGTATAAATATATTTGTAAAACAAAAAACCCCCACATTTCTGTGAGGGTTGATTATTTATTTTAAATCTTGTAGTTCTTTATTGAAATTAGCGAGAGATATTTCTTTGAATTCGTCACTCCTATCATAAACAGACATATTATTTAAATAATGTGCCGTATTTCGATATTTGTAATTTTCACATATAACCAAATTTTTCATTTTAAATTGTTTGACCTCAATATCAGTAGTTTGGGTTAACTTTTCACTTCCCCACATTAAAAAGGTATCATCATATCCATGGTGACCAAATGATTCAGGTATACCAATTCGTTTAAGTAAGGGTTTACTGATACATGTAAATACTCCTCCTAAGAATTTATACCGAGGTTGTCTTTCTAATGTATTTTTTACTTCTACTATTTCTACATCACCATAAATACCACTATCTTTAAAGGGGTCATTTAAGCTTTGGTAGTTTAGTTTTTTGTTTTTAAATTTTACATTTACCAAACTATCCCAACTCTCATCCCACATTTGAACCATCTCTGGTGTTACAATATGGTGAGGAGTAAATTCACTTGCCTGTTTTAGAGATTGTTCTAAGTAAAATAAAGTTTTCTCTGGAAAGATAACGTTGGTGTTTAGCCAGATGAAATGAGTTGCAGATTTATAATGAGTTTCAAAACTTTCTCTGCGGTGAGAAACTTCACCCAAAATATCGGTAGAAGTTCTAATGTACTTTACACACCAATCCGTATCAGCTGCAAGTTTTAACAACTTTTCTTCAAAGTAAGATTTTGGTATGGAAGATTTTTTGAAATGAGTAATGTATTCAGATAAACATAAAGTTACATCCAACACAAGTTCCACATCTTCTGATAAGTGATATGAAGATAGTCTTAGTTGGTGGAGTAGTATCTCCAATTCATCTATTTCGTGGGGTAAACAAAAAATTGAAGTTACAATTCTCATATTATAATTTATCTATTTCGGAGTTGAATACACTATGTGCAATTTGTAAAAATTCATCTTTACGATTTATTCGTTTAATTAATAAATCGTATTCACTTTGATTTCTGTAATAGAAGTTTTCACAAACTACATAATTTTTTAATTTAAACTGATATATATCCTCACCTCTTCTTTTTAACTTTTCCATTCCCCACATTAAGAAGGTATCATCAGGTCCATATGCCCCCATTGATTCTGGTAAAGGAATACTATCTAATAAGTATTTTGAAACTACCACTAACCAACCTGCTCCGAACTTAAATTGTGGTTGACCATAAACATTGTTAGATACACTTTCTACCGAAACATCTCCCTTAACACCACTTTCGGTGAATGGGTTACATGTTTTACAATAATCCAATTCTTTATCTAAGTAATTTTCATTTACTATACAATCCCAAGTAGTATCCCAATACTTAACTACTTCTGGTGTGATGATATACTTTTGAATATTATTGGATTCAATTGTATTGATTCCATTTTCCAAATAAGCAAGACCCATTTCATCAAATACAATATCAGTATCTAACCAAATGAAATGAGTTGCATGAATAAATTCTTTATGGGTTATTCTCTTTGCTTGTAAAGCACCCATAATATCTTCTCTGATTTGAAAAGTAGAATTACTTGCCCAATCTGTAAGTTTTTTGAGTTTGTTAAATTTGTGAATGAAGAATTCTTTATCTACCAATGATTCTTTCCAATTGATGAGATAATCTGAAATAGACATTGAGATGGAAAATTCATAGTTCTCACCTTTGATGTATTTAGAAGAACGATTTAATTCAATCAGAACTCTTTCTAAATCATCTAATTCGTGAGGCATTACGAAAGATGTTATAACTATTTTCATTAGTACTGTTCGGTAATTACTTTGTTTAAATCGGGTAATCTATCGTACTGATGAACTAATACATACGGTACATCTCCATTCATCACAACTCCATCTTTTATAGTTACTTCAGTTTTTTCAAATCTTTTTGGATTTTTTAGGGAATCAACTTGTAGAGCGAAATCTGAGTTTAATTTAATTTTATCAGATACTAAACTGTTGTTTAATAAGAGATTCAATGCACTTTGGTCTGTGAAGTGGGTAGTATCACCTGCTTGAGATATCAACCAACTTACCATTAGTAAATCTTTCATTGATTGATGTTTACCAGCCATTACACCAACATTAGCAACTACATTTGATTTTATAGAATCCCAAAACAAAGGACCGAATCCTTCGTGGATGTTTTTCTTTGCCCAAGGTTCATCTTCATTTTTAATATTTTCAGATGCAACTATTATTTCTGATTCTAAGTTTTCTTCTAACCAAGTTGATGGGTTTACTTGCCATACAATATCACGAACATCTGTGGTGATTATATGATTCCATTTACGAGAATCGTTTTCAAGAAAATACCACATATCAATCAATCTTCTCATGTGAGGATGGCCATACAGTTCCATACCATAACATTCCCAACCATTTGATTTTAAATAATCAACTGTTTCTGTTGGTATGTTATAACATATCATAACCTTATCACCAACAAAACCAGATTTGTTTAGTGATTCTACATATATCTTTATTTTCTCAGGTAAGTAATTTGCAATTGCTGATATTACAATATCATTCATTATTTAAAAAATTTAAATTTAAAGTAGTTTATTTCTTCTTTGAATAGTTCATCTACTTTTTCTTTCGTTTCAATATCGTAATATTCACGAGCGTTGTAGGAGAATTGGGTTCTCTTAATTTCTCTTTTTTTATCCAAATTAAAAGGTCTTGGAATTATCTTCATTAATTTTGGTGGGGTAACTATATCCATTTGATTACATGCTTCCAAGTAATCATGTTCAATATTTTCAAAAAAACCAATAAAATCTATATCAACTTTACCATCTTTATTAGTTATATAATTCATTTGATTCATTGGATTGTTTTCTTGCCACGATGCATGCCAGTCATCATCCCAATCTACTTCACATCCATTCATTACCCATTCCTTAAATCCACTCACATCTTGGTCATATTCATGTCTGTACCATGAAACTAAACGAGTATAGGTATTTCTTACAAATGCAAATGAATAATCATATTCAATATCGTTTTCTTGAAAATATCCAAGAGTCTGATGGCCTTTTGGTGTATTTAATGCGTTGCCAATTGATGTACTACCTGTCTTTGGTATTCGTATGAATAAAAATTTTGGCTTACTTTCCATATTTCTTCCAATCGTTATGTTTAAACAAGCCCTCTCCATGTGCCACTTTGAAATCTTGTTTAACCCACCACTTTCCAATATTACCTTCTAATGCAATACCATCACCTGCAAAGCTCTGAACCACATCTAAGTAAAATTGTTTTTTATACATAGTAGGATTATTTGTCCAATTAGCCCAACGTGAGGTAGTTGTAAAATAGTCTCCTTCTTTTTTAATTTTATCACCAAATTCTACATCGGGTTCTAACCAATGTAATGAATCTAATAAGTGAGGTGAAGTTGCCCCTATTTCTTTATCAAAATAAGTCAATTCCTCTCCTCTATGTCTGAATGAAAAATGGGGTACACCTGGATTTCTACGATGTCTGTATCGTACTGCAGATGTTCCATTATTCAATAACTCTATCCCACTTTTCAACCTATCCAACGTAGTTGGTAAATCTTCTATAAGATTCCAATCGTGTTCTAAGATTAAAACATTATCAGTTTTCGCATTCTTAGTTAACTCAATAAATGCTTGGCCTATTCCAATGTTGTTCTTATAGGGTAAATATGGTATATTAAAGTGTTCAGCTATTTTTAAATCTGTTTCTGAGAATTCTTGGAAAAGAATTGTTACATCATTTACATGATGTAAGAAACTTCTATCAAAATAAGTTTGTAAAGTATCAATTAAAACTTGATTACTTTTCCACGATAGAATACCAATACTTAGTGGAAGTTTTTTCATTCTTATAATGAGTTAATATATTGTTTTAATTTATCAGATGGTTCCCACCCTAATCTTTCTAAACTATCATCATTCTCTCGAAGAGTTTTACGATAGTTTCCTGGTTGGTCTGGTAAATATATTGCATCCGAACCAAACTTTTCTTTAAACATACCATAAACTTCATTTATAGAATAATTTACACCAGTACCAAGTTCCCATGCATCTTCATGTGATTCCGAACTCATACCAACTCTGTATAGTGCATCTACAATATCATCTATATGGGTGAAATCTCTTCTTTGTTCTCCATCACCCACAATTGTTATGGGTTGATTATCTCTAACCTGCCTTCTCCATATACCAATTACCGCGGCCCAGTCTCCATCTACAATTTCATGAGGACCATATACATTGTAAAAACGAGTTATCTCAACATCCAAATTATAAACTTTTCTATATAATTTAAATATTTCCTCACCCATATGTTTAAATGCAGCATATGGTGATTTCATTGGGTCGTGCCATCTTGATGATGAACCAGCGTAAATTACCTTTACATTATTATGTCTTGCAAATTCAGCTACTGCTCTACTTCCGATGGTATTTACTCTAAAAGTTTCAGTTGGGTCCTCAAAGGATGGTTGAATACGAGAGAGTGCCGCTAAATGATATACCATATCAAATGAGTCACCTTTGATATACTCAATCTGTTCTATATCACATGTAATATAATTACAACCATCTTGTTCATTTTCCTTTAAACCACTATCGTAGTTATCCAACGAATGAACTTCGTGTCCTTCTGATAATAACCTTTTGATTAAATTGGTACCGATAAATCCAGCACCACCAGTTACTAATATCTTTTTACTCATATGAATTCCACTTGTTAAATTTTTCTATTATAAATTCTACTCGTTGTTTTTGGGTGTGATTTTGTAAAACTTTATTATAACCATTCTTAGCAATTCGGTGTCTTTCTTCTGAATTTTCTTGGTAGTAATTTAGTTTGTTAATACAATCTACAATATCATTATAATAGATAATATCTTCACCATCTATAAATAGTTCATGTAATTTTTTTGTTTCGTCTAACCTATCACATAGAACTAATTTACCACAGGCCATACCTTCGAAGATTCTACGAGTAACCTCACCCCATCTTGAATTTTGAATAACCATTAATCCTTTGTTCAAAAATTCAGTATGTTCTTTGGGTCCAAATCCATTTTGATTCCCAATCGTACCATCACCATGATCAGTTAATGTATTTAAAAATTGAGAATTTCCATAACCACGAGTAGTTACTCCTACGAATTCTGGTTTTATATCCAATGGGAACTGAACTTTAGTATCTGCGAAGTGTGTCCACCAATATGCATCTCTACCACGTTTCTTATATTCTTCAGTTGAATCCGAATCAGGTGAAAGTGTGATATGAAATCTTTCTGATTTTGGAAAGTTTCTCTCAAAATTTTGTGGATCATCTCCACTTTCTTGTACCCAAAATGCATCTACTAAGTTTTTATCTAAAAGAGGTGAATCAAACCTACCCCAATCAAGATATATAACAATATCAGTTTGTGGTTTGGAGTATATCCATTCTTGTAAATCTCTACCATGATATTGATTTTTTCTATTAGAACCAATTGAAACGATTTCAACTTCCCATCCTAATTCCTTGAACTCATTTACGAGAGCAAGTGGAGTAGACCATTCTTCGTTTTCATATGCGTAGATAAAGGTTACTTTCATGATACTGCTCTTCCTTTCATTCCTTCCCAATCTCTATTCTTTCTAACCTTATCATTTGTATCACGTGTTGCGTTTAATACATTAGAAGTGGTTTCTAAATTATCAGATAGATGAATTAAGGCTGATAAATCTTTGGGGAAACAATGTCCACCAAATCCAAAATCACCATCATGACCAGGTACATTCCAATGAGAATCACCCAATCGTTCATCGTAAGTTGCGTATTCAACTACCTTATCATAATCAATATTCAATCCTTCACAAATTTGATATATCTCATTTGCAAATGATACTTTAACTGATAAGAAAGTATTGATTAAATACTTAACCATTTCTGCATGTGTAGAATCGGTTTTAACTATATGTGCCTTTGGAAATACCTTTGAGAAGATACCTTTAAGTTTAGTAGTACTTGGCCTTGGTCCTCCTAAGATTATTCTATTTTGATTTTCATAATCTTTTACGGCATTTCTTTCAGTAAGGAATTCTGGATTAAATACGATATCCATTTTAGGATATAATGAATTTATCCGTGCAGTAGTACCAGGTGATACTGTTGATTTGATTACAACAGTTTTAGTGATACCAAATTCCGAACATCTTTTGATTGCCGATTCTACTAAACTAACATTACAACTTCCATCTGAATTCATTGGGGTTGGTAAACATACAAAAACAATATCGTTATCTAATGTTTCTTGTTCACTTGAATTACATTTAGATGAATCTAAATCGTAAGTGTTAATATCGTAGTAATCTTTGAATTTTTGGTAAACAGCATTACCAACAAAACCCTGTCCTATTATTCCTATCATATTGTTTCGTAAAATTCGTTTTGTTTTTCTTGTCTTTGGATTTCCTTTGGGTGATATAAAGACCATTCTTCTTCTGCAGGGAAATTAGAGAAAGTATCATAACCTGTAAGAGTTTCATGTACTTTGTTTCTCCACTCCACCTCATCAGTTCTTCTGTAAACTCTTAGCTGGTAATCTGGATAATTAACCCAACCTTTCTCATTTACATTCCATCCCCATTTCTGAATGTGTTCTTGGGTTAATCCTTCAACTGTATTGACACGTGGTACGAATACTACATCGACTGGGTTATCTTCCAATACATTAGGTAACCAACTAATTAGATTTTCATGTGGTATCTCATCTGCATCAATAGAAAAGATATAATCTTTAGTACAATGATTTTTAAGATTGTTTTTAAAGGTACCAAAATCTTTGTTGAGTGGGAATCCTACAACAGTATAACCATGCATCTTTTGCATGATATCAAGATACTCCATTACCTCTTGAGTAACGGATGTTTCATCGTATTGTACTACGATTTCATCATCTTCTCTCATGGTATTTTGTAAAAAATTGAGAAGTTTAGTTAACTCCTCAATCTCGTTACATACCGTTATTGCATATGATAGTGTTTTCATTATTCGTTATCAGTATCTTCATTAACTTCATCTCTAATCACTTCTTGTCTTGTAGATTGATTAGAACCTTCTTTAAATAACTCTTTTAAGAAATCTTGTTCAAATCTAATCTCATATACATTCTGAATACTTTCTAATTTATAGGTTCTATAATTACCCAACGATTTAGAATATATTTTAGAATTAGGTTTAATATAAGATTCAAATAAACCTTTACCATCTTTACTAAATCGTTTCAGAAGAAGTTCTAACGCTTGGTCTGAACCTATGGGTATTCTTTTATCTCTTAACTTATTGATAAAATTGGTAAAATCTACCGGTCTTATATCATTGAGTTTTATACAATGAGCTTTACCATCTACAATACCCACCACAAAAACGTATCGAGCAGAATCACCAGTCTTAGTGACAGGGTCTCCACCTTTATAAGTGGTAATCCGATAGATATTCCTCGGTCTAATTTGAGAACGAGGAATTCTTCTTTCGGGTTTTAAAAATGCTTTGTATTCTCGTGTATGAGACATCTTATAATTTCTTTATTGTTGGTAATTTCAGTTCCACGTGTTGTTGAACCTTTGCATACTTGTTAAGTATTTCACCTAACTTAGTTGTCATCTTATCTAAACTGAAGTTCTTTTGAATATTAGTTTTTAATCCCTTGGAATCTTTTTCATACTTCTTGTAATTTTTGAATACATCAAAAATCTTCTGAGCTGCTTTAGAATAATCTACTGTAAACCATTTTGATTCTTTTAATAAGAACTTGTTTTGTGCAGATTCATGTACGGGTGTTAATTCTCCTTCTAAAAAAACAGTATTTTCTTTTGGTAAGAAATCCAAATGACCACTCCAATTAGAAACTAAGATTGGTTTACCCGTTGTAGCAAACTCTGCAAGTGGTCTACCATAACCCTCACCTTTAGTGAACATCAACATTGCCTTTACTTTTTTATCGTTGTAAAGAGAGTTTAATTCACTTTCTGATAAATCACCAAATACTAAGTGGATTGGAGGACACTTATCACCATATTCCTTAGTTACTTGTTTAATCTTATCTGCAACGATTTCTCTTTCACCTACCGAAAATCCTGCAGCAGATGTTTTTAAGATAAGACCAGGTTGTTGGTTTTTAGGTAAGTCTTTAAATACAGTACAGAAAGTTTTGATAACCATACCAGTATCTTTTCTATCTTGTCCTAAGTTTCCTTGTAACCAATGTCCTACATATAAGAAATTGAAATCAGTATCAACTGATTCTAATATAGATGATTCTGATTTACTGTTGAATACATCTAAATTAACTCCTTCGAATAAAACCTCAACTGGTGTTGTGGTTTTTAACTCACCAACTGGTTGTTTAGTATTTTTATCTACTTGAGTATAAACGGTTTTGATAAGAGTATCCTTGGTAAATTCAGATGGCGTAATAACCAAATCCATTAGATTAGAACCTTGTATGAATTCTTGTGGTGCAAGTGTAGTTTCTACTCCTGCAGTAATTCCAATGTTATACTTACCAACTTTCTTGAACTCATTTGCAACTGATACTTGAATAAAGATATCTGGTTGTTTATTTATTTGAGTTACAATGTTGGATAAGATTTTTTGTCCAAATTCTGTTTGTGGGTCTATCTGGTCTTGAGGAGTATTTCCCCAACGAGTAGGTACGATTTTCACATCATACTTATCTAAATCAAAAAGTGATTTAAGAATATCTCTACTATGGTCACCATACCCACTACGAGTTGCGATTGGTGCCTGAAATAATAATAATGGTTTACTCATTTTCTAATTCTTTTATTCTGTTTTCTTCCTCATTTCTCAAACATCTCTGAATAGAAATTTCGGTTAATTTAGTTATTTCTTCTATCTTCTCTGGTTCGTGAGGTGAGTTGTAACACTCAAATCGTGGAGATTCAACTTCATTATCTTGTAATACGATGATATGATAATCTTCATTTAAATCTTTCATACCATGAATCGCCTTACGAGATTCATTTACTTGATTGGATGTCCAATAACCAGGTACTCTGATAATAAAAATTGGTTTACCCATTATCTCAGTTTATAAACGTTGAATTTCTTTTTAGGTTTCCAATTCTTAAAGGTAGTTTCAATTCCTTCAACAAGTGTATCACACATGTTTCCACGATTTAATCCCATTTCTCCCATGAATTCTTTTCTACCTTCTAAACCGGCTTCTTTTCTTTCTTGTGGTGTTTTATCGTACCAATATCTTATTGCATCAGCCACTTCATATACATCTACTTTATCATCAATGATATAAGGAGTAGGAACTGAACCAACCATAGTTTGAACACGTGACCAAACTGGTTTAACCCATGAACCATGTGTTACTTTATCTTCCCACTTTCTCCAATCATGTAGAGAACCGATTTCAATGTAATCTTCAGCAGTTAAGTACTTACCATCTACTTTGAATCCACATTGGTCTTGTAATCCACCTGTAACATTTACAATTGATGGAGTACCTGCCATAACTGATTCTGCAGTTACTAAACCAAATCCTTCGTTACCTGCGATGTTGATTGTAGCATCAGATAAATTGTATAGGTAGTTTAATTGTTCTTGTGAAACTCTATCAGTTGAAAATTTAATATCACATTTAGGTGCAAGTGTTTCAGCAACCTTAATTAAATCAGTACCATTGTTATCAATTGGTGCGGTGTGCATTACCAAACAAACTTTATCTTTATCTTCTTCAGGTAACCCATCTACGAATTTAGAGAATGCCCAAATTACATCTGATGGTTGTTTACGTTTAATATTTCGGTTCATCCAAAATAAAACGAACTTGTAATCTTTATCACCAAGAAGTTTTTGTCTGAAATCTTCTGGTACATCCATTGGTTTATATAAGTCTGAATTAATACCATGTGGTACATATGATACTTGCCAATCTTCCAATGGTTTGATTGTTTCTGAATCAATCTTACCTACTCGATTTACGATACCATAAGTTTGTCTTGAGATACATCCTAACCAATCACATGATTCGTAGTAATCTCTATTATATTTTGGGTCTGGCAAATCATCCCAAATATGGTAGAATAAAATTGGAATATTTTGTCTTAACTCAGCTTCCATTTCGTATAACCATCTCCAATATCTTGGATCAGTAAAGTGTAAGATTGCATCAGGTTGATGTCTCATGATTAGTTCACGTAAGATATTTGCATCTCCATAACCACTCCAAGGAATGATTTTAAGAGAAGCATCTTCGATACCACTAATTCTACGAGCATCTTCACCAAGGTCAAACTCTTTACCCTTTTCTGGATGATCTACTGCTGCACCTAATTGTACCCAATCATAATGTTCAAAAGTACCAAAAACTAAATCTTTGGATACTGTTGCTATTCCTGATGACATACGTAAATCATCGGATAATAAAAGAATTTTCTTTTTCTTTCTTTCTTCTGTCATTTAATTAAATTTAAAATTGTGAACCACTTGGTTCTAATTCTGTGTAGTTGTTTATTTCGTTTCTAAAATTTTCATCTTCGATATATTTGTCTACCGAACGATTTACTAATTTTTGTAGTGTGATATTAGAATCAAACGAAATTCTTTTAAAACTAGAGTATAAATTTTTTACAATCTTTACCGTAGTTAATTTAGTTTCTGCTTTATTTGCCATAACTCTCCTATTGGGTTTATATTTTTATATAAATATATACGAATATAAAAAACGAAAGAATTATTTCCACAAAGAACAAAGTTTTCTAGTCTTGAACTCACACCAGTCACATTGTTTACCTTTGTTGGGTGGGAATTCTGTTTGAATAACTTCACCATTGTCGCCATAAACCGAATCTACAAATGATTTAAAATCATTCCAGGCTTTGTTTACCGAAGGTTTACCATTTGCGGGTACAAACTTAGAGATACGTGGGATTGGAAAATCTGCACCTTCATACAATTTTCGTTTAAGGATTTGATACTCCACTTTAATCTTATCTAAAGGAATTCCATATTTGTCTGAATAGAATTTCTTGTACAATAACATCTGAGATATTTTGGTTTTATCTGCCTTCTGATATTTGTTCCAACCTCGTGTAGATGTTTTTAAATCAATGATAACATATTCGTTGGTAGTTAAATCTTCTAATAAAATATCAATGAAACCAATAAAGTGAACACCTGGTTTAATCTCAGCGTTCAATCTCTGTTCAATTGCAACTAATCGCCATCCACTTTTAGCATAAAGACTATCTAATTTGTTTCTAAAGTATTCTAATATTTTTACACCATCTTCATAAAACTCTTGCAATTCTTCTTTGGTACATGGATCATCTTCACCCATTTTCTCTTTCTCTTTCTTGAAATGTTCAACAAGTTTATCTTGTAACATTTGGTTGAGATTGAGTTGAAGAGCCTGTTTCTTAGTGACATTATACATGACATCCAAAAAGTGTTGGATTACTTCATGCATCGATGATCCGAATATGAGATGAATGTTGGCATTACTAATACCTAATTTATCAATATAATTTAATTTGAATTGTTGTTGGCAACCTGAATACATTCCAAACTGCGAGTAACTTACTCTTGCCATATAACTTGTGTTTTATCGTTTACTATGTAAAGATACGAAAAAAGTTTGGAATATCCAAACTTTTTCTATTAAATCTTTATATGTCTTGGTAAACTCTTATGTAATGATTCATTAGTAACTATACCAGTTATTGTCATACAATACCGTGGCCAATAACCTGAATTTGCAGTGGAGTGGTAGATTCCTTCTTGCCAACAATGAATATCACCAAGTTTCCATTGATGAATTGCTGAATTACCTACAAGAACATGATGGCCCCAATTCCAATCATTTAGTTGAATTAAATATCGTATTACTTCTGTATCATCAGAAACCTTTGCAAAGTTTCTTCTATAATTGTTGTAAGAATCTCTATGCCATGGTATAAATTTACCAGCTGGTTGTTCTAAGAACATTATTTGTGGATTATCTAAACCACTTAGTTCTGCCATTTGATGAAAGATAGAAGGGAGTATTCTCGTTTGTCTACCACCTGTATTATGTTCATTAAAACCTGCATTTTCCAAGTCGTTATGATATCCTTCCATGAAATCTTGGGATTCTTTATTGTAGTATGTTCCCGTGATTCGTGTTTCTGAAAACTTTTGTTCATCAGTCATTGAATCTATAACATCTTGTACCGAAGATTCTAAATTATCGGATACAAATCTACCAACATATTGAACATCTTCGATTTTCTTTTGAGAATCAAAGTGCCAGTCAAAGTTTTTTTTATTCCACTCCCAATATGATTTCATTACAATTTTAATTTTAATTTAGTGATTTGTTTTTTTTCTACACCATATTTCTCGCACATATACTTAATATGCTCTTTACCTTCTTTAGTAGAGTAAAGTATTTCACAATATTCTTCTGCTTCTCGTGATGAACATTGGAAATCTCGTATGATTAACTCAATTAACCATTTCTCGTATTTATCCACACCCTTACCTTTAACATACTTTAAGTAGTATTTACCCTTTGGTAAAAGACCAATCATAGCAAGATATAATTGTTTCGGCTCTAATGTTTGAGTATAAGGTTGTATTTCAGAAAGTAATTCAATCCACTCAGAGTTCATAGAAAGAAATCTGTGTATCATAAAATTAGACCAAGTCTTTTTATCTTCTTCTTCCAACTTATCCCAATACTTTGGGTCTTGTTCAGATGTGATTGCCTTTATATGATCAAATAATGTTTTAGCCATTATGATTTTTTCTGTAATTCTTTTGGTAATAATTCTTGGTTAATCTCTCCACAGTCTCCACATAAATATAGTTCGACTGGAATAATTGCATCTTGAGGTGTTCCAGTCACCAACTTGGAAATCTTTAAGAATTTAGTTCCTGATATGAATACAGTTCCTCCACATTCTTGACAAGTCATTTCAGTTGCTTTGGATAAATCGATTTTTGGTTGTTGTGGTTTAATTTCTGCCATCTTTGTTTTTGTTTAAGTTAATCGAACCATTGGTCACGATTAGTTTTTATTTTAGTAATACCAGTATCTCTCAATACTTGTCTTTTTTGTTCTTTGTGTTCTTTTACTTTGGAATTACCTTTTCTCGATAAATGTGCACTCATTGCATCAAGGTATTCTAACATCTTATCAAAGTTTTCTTCTCCAAGTTGTTCTAATTGTTCATCAGTAAGTGGATTGTCTGGATCGTATATCATATCTTTTATCTTTTACTCTGTAAAGATACTAAATTAATTTGAATTATCCAAATTATTTATAGTTTTTTATCATATCCAAAGTTTTCAAAATCTTCTTTATATCTATCCAATACCCAATCTATCATCCATTGTTCTGTATAATATTGTTTATAAATAGTTTCTTTAGTTACGTATTTTGAAGAAATTCCAGAATAATAATTTTGACGTGGGAGATCATCATTTAAATTGAGTTTATCAAAAACAAATTTTGTATCTTCTTTAAAATTTTCATATCTACCAATAAAACTTACTTTTTTTTCTGGTGTTGCACCATGATATATTTGCCATGATTGTGTTTTACTTATATAACTTCCACCAGATTCTACTTGTTTCATAAAATCTATAAGTTTTAGTTTGTTATCAATTACATTATATTCATTAAATTTTTCTTTTGGAAGATTTGAATCATTCAACTCCCTATTCATATGCATAAAAGCAGATATAACTTGATAGAATGGATTTCGAATAAAACAAAATATAAAATAATCATTAATATTCTCAAAATTTCCAATTGGATCATGAGCGCGTGATATTGAATAAGTACCCTTAATTAATGTCAGCTTTGTTTGAATTGAGGTTCCTCCGGTTTTAGGAATATGCAAAAATCCCCACTTATTAACACGATTTAGTAAATTAGCCATTTTTTTTTAAATAAAAAGGAAGCCGTACATCATAAGAACTATAATTTTTTCCATCGAATAAAATTCTATGTTTAAGTAACCATTCATAGTTTTTTAATTTCACATCCCATTCTTCTACAAGATTATCCAATCTTTTATCAAAAATATCTTCTAAATTAATTTTATCTTTTAATGAAGGATAAACGATTTCTCTTACATATTTTAAACATAATTTTGGGTGCATGTGATAATCAAGACACGCGGTATTCTTTTGTCCTAATGAAATATGGCCCAAAGAATGGTTGTTATTGTCAATACTAAAAAATTCTAAACATGGTTTTAAGAAATTGGTTTCTGACAGTTTTTTTATGTGATGGAGATGTCCTTTTTCTCTGATTAACTTCATACCTTCACGATATATATGAGTTGGTACTGTTCCAATACCAGGTTCTCCTAAGCTTCCTTCGAACCAAGTGTCCAACATATGGTTCATAATATATGGAATTTTATTTGAATCTAAAAAGTTTTTTGTTGTATATAAGTAATTTCTAAATTCAGTAGAAAATTGTAAAAGATTTAATTCAGTATTATCATCAATTCCATCATCTGGATTAAAAGTACCCAAAGTATTCCAATGATCATTACCAACTCCCATCCAATCTCTTCGTGGAATACCACTCCATTGGATATAAAAGAACGTATCAGTAATATCATTATCTTGAATATAATCAAATAAAGTATTAAAAATATATCGGTTTCCTCCTCCCGCACTTCCTAAATTTTCATATTCATCAAAACAATACCCCATCCAATCTGGTACAGTTGGAAAATGCCAATGAGTAAAACTACAACCTACTGCTACTAACTTTTTCATATCAATTTAATTATTTTTTTAACCACACCTTTACCAACTTTAACTTTATGGTAAGAAATATTGTGTTTTATTAAAGTATTCTCAATTTCTCTATCCAAATTTTTAGATTCTTCTAAACTTTGATATCGTTCTTTATCATTATGAACTCCATCATCGCTACGTTCCAATAAAATGTTAATTGAATCGTACTGATTATGGATATCTAAGACTAACTTATCAAAGTGTTCTGAATTATATAAAGTGGCTGGATATGAGGTTCCTTGATACACACTACGATACACGAGAGAAAGAATTATAGGTGAATCCAATACAATGTAATCAACTTTACCAAAACTCTTTACAATCCCTCTATGTTGGTTTGCAAGTACATACAATTGGTCTTGAATAGCCGAATGGTTTTCATCCCAAGCCAATGCTTTAGGAAACTCATACGGATTATCACAATTGATATGTTTCTTTTTAAGTTTGTAAGTTAGACCAGATGCGATTGATGATTTACCAATACCAGGTCCTCCAAATAAATTGATTATCTTACTCATGTAACTTTGTTATAAAAAAAGAGGGAGGTGTTATCCTCCCCCTTATTATATTAAATATAAATTGGATTAAAATCTGTACTTCAATGAAGCGTTCCAAGTTCTACCGAACCCAAACCATACAGAGTTGTTAACATCTACACCATTCCAAGTTTGAGAACCTGCAGTTGCGTGAATGTTAGTTTCTGATTCTGCAATGTATGTGGTATCAAGAACGTTGTTTACGTTTACTCTTAATGAAGTATTGTTACCAAATAATTTGAAGTTGGTAGTTACCCCAGCATCTACTAATCCGAAAGATGGAAGTTTTACTGCTCCAGCGTTATCTGATGTTTTGAATACATCATCAACGATGTTGTAATCTGCGTATAACTCATCTACGAATCTGTAAGATACATCAAAGTTAGTTCCACCGATTCTATAATCAGCAGATAAGTTTGCTGTTAATTGGGCAGCATCACCTACTTTAGCATCTTTTAGATAAAGTGTACCTTCACCAACTACGTTTTGGTCTGCATCAAATAATGTTGATGTGAAATCCTTAGTATATCTCCAATCACCAACTGATAACATACCTCTAAACTTCAAATTAGAAGTTGGGCGATAAGTTCCTTCGAATTCAATACCATTGTGTTGTACATCAATGTTTCTGAATTGTGCAGTTCCTTGGTCACCTTGAGCTCCGAATAATGAAGTAGTGATAAATCTATTACCCCATGAAGTAGAGTAAGCATTTACATTGAAAGATAATTTCTTACCAACAAAACCATATCCCAATTCTACTGAAGTGATTTCTTCGTTTTGAATATCATCATTGATAACATTTGCGTAGTTAGGGAATACTGCTCCAAATTGTGGTTGACGAGAAATCTTACCAACATTAAAGAATACGTTTGATACTTCATTAAGGTTGTAGTTAGCACCACCTTTGATGTATCCACCACCTTGGTTTTGAGTATCTGAAATTGGTAAAGATGGTTGGTCAAAGAAATCTTCTCTTTGGAATGATTGATTTGATAATCCAACTTGTAGAACTGCAGTTAATTTATCATCATCTGCATATTCAACTAAACCATTTACTCCTTGCCATCCTACGATACCATTGTTGTAGTAATCGATTTTTGGTCCTCTAATACCAGTATCTCTAAATGGAGATGCTTCAACTAAAGTGTTGATGATTTGACCAGCAGAGTTTTTGTTACCAGTTGAGTAGTAACCATCAAGACCCATTAGGTTGTTCAATACACGATAGTGATATCCTTTGTATTGTCTTAAATCAACTCCAATAGAAGTTCTGAATTTACCAAACTGGCCTTCTAAGTTAGAGATTGCTCCAACCCAGTCATGAGAGTTCATAGATGCTCTTCTTACAAGAACTTCACGTGATACTCCATCATTTCGAAATCCATTAGAACCAATGAGTTGTCCACTATGTCCACTAATAGCACCTGTGTAAGGTTGTGCAGATGATTGGTTGTGAGTAATTGCTGCATCAAAGTTGATGAAACCATTTGCATCACGAGTTCCTCTACCATTCTCATTGTAATGAGTTGTAAGGTCTTTGTTGAATGGGAAGTAATCAATAGTAGAATTTCTAAAGTTTCCTCCTCTTGGACCAGTTCCCCCACCTCTACCTGCTGATGCATATAAAGATGTGTTTAACTTTAAGTTATCTGAAATTTGAAAATCCCAATTTAAAGTTGCTAATGGTTTGTTGTAGAAGTTTCTTCTCATGTTGAATTCTTCTCCATTTAAGAAACCTGCATCTGATGACCATCTTCTATCAATACCTTCTTCACCGAAGTTTTGGTAATCTCTAATAGATACCCATGAAGTTCTTTGGTGGTGCCATTGTGCTGCTCCTAATACAGTTAAGTTAACTGCGTGTTTAGAATCTTCAGGTGCGTAACCAATTGCTGCGAAGTAAGTAGTTCCTTCACCTCGGGTTCCGTAGATGTAACCATCTCCTTGCCATTTAGAAAGTAAGAATGAGTAAGCCCATCCGTTTTCGTTTTTACCACTATTGTAAGTAACAGCAGTTTTTCGGTAACCATCGTTACCAATAGTTTGAGCAACTGAACCACCTTGGGTTTTTTCAGCAGCCTTGGTAAAGATAGAAACAGTTCCACCAACTGAAGGAACTGCTAATCGTGATGCACCTAATCCTCTTTGGATTTGGATACCACTTGCAACATCTGTCAATCCTTGCCAGTTAGACCAATACACCCAACCGTTTTCCATATCATTGACAGGTTGTCCATTGATAAGGAATGAAGTGTTTCTTTGGTCAAAACCTCTAAGTGAGATACGAGAATCCCCATATCCACCACCTTGTTTGGTAGCATAGACACCAGGTGTTGAGTTCATAACTTCTGGGAATTCTAAGTTACCTACTTTCAATGCAATTTCACTTGCGGTGATTGTAGATACGGCAACGGGAGTTTCCCTTACCTTGGCAACATCAATTACACCAGATGTAAGGATAACCTCATCTAATGTTTCTGCTGATAGTACCAATTGTACCAAAATTCCTTCTTTTGCAGTAACTTCTTGTGTCAAGTATCCAAGATACGAAACTACAAGTGTGTTTCCTGCTGATGCTGTATCAATAGTAAAGTTTCCATCAAAATCAGTTACAACTCCATCTTTCGTACCTTTTACGGTAATGGTTGCACCTGGTAATGGTTCTTTACCATCAACATCAACTACTTTCCCACTAATCTGTGCGAAAGTCATAAATGATGATAACATCATTAAACCAACTAATAATAGTTTTTTCATAATTAATTTCTAATTTTAATTAAATTATTACATAACATAAAGCCGATGCTAGTCACCATCGTACTTCTTACATTTACTATCCGATAATACCGATTATCTCGTGTTCTCTAAATAGTAAATACTCTTCACCTTCCAATTTAAGTTTATCTGAAGATTCATCTTTTTTGTAAAGAATAGTATCTCCAACTTTAACTGTCATTGGAATTGGTTGACCTGATTGTGAAAATACACCACCACCTACGGCAACAACTTTACCTTGAACTTTCGTTCCTCGTTGTACCGAATCAGTTAGTATTAAACCAGTCTTTGATTTCTTTTCAATAGTTTCAGCTTTTACCAAAACTCTATCACCTAATGGTTGAAATTTAATTTCCATTGTTTTCTAATTTATCGTTTGTAGTTGTTTGTGTAAATTGTATATGGGGATTACCCACTATGGTTGAGGTATATAAGTTTGAATTCATATACTCTTTTAATGAAATTATCATAATGCAACTATTTGAATGATACAACTCATAAAGGTTATTTCCTTATCTACCACCAAAGCATCTTTACTTTGTGATTCTGAAAGAATTAAGATTATATTAGAGGTATTACTACCACCATACTCATCTACCTTTTCGTAAAGATAACTATACATCTCCGAAAAATCTTGAACTCTCGCATCTGCAATGGCCTGTCTAATAGTTTTCCATTTGTTAGGTTTAGCATCATTAGATTTAAGAATTTCAACTATCTTACTCTTAATATCCGAATCAGTTACCGAATTAGTATCAAGTTTCAATACACCCTTTGATGAGTTTAACTGGCAGGTATTGATAATCTTACGAATATCAGGATAACCTGCATCAATAATAGGAACTAAATCCTTTGGTTCAAATCTAATGTTTTCTTTAGATAGAATCTGTGAAATCTGAATTGCAACATCTTTCTTTGTTGGTGGTACAATCTGAAATTCTTGGGTTCTACTTCTAATTGGTGAGATTACTTTCTCTACATAATTACAAGTTAAGATAAACCTACAATGTTTGGAGAATGTTTCCATCAAGTTACGAAGGATTGCCTGTGCGTTTGGTGTCATATAATCAAACTCATCAAGAATAACAATCTTTGAATCTTTGAAACCAATGGTAGATGCAAAGTTCTTTACTTTGTTTCTAACTGTATCAACATTATTCTCATCGGATGCATTGATAATGATATAATCACAATTGATTGAATTAACAATCAGTTTTGCCAAAGTAGTTTTACCAGTACCTGCTTTACCAAAGAATAGTAAATGGGGAACCTCACCATTTTTCAAGTAATCACTTACTTTATCTTTTAGGTGATCATTCCCCACATATTCTTGTAAATTACGAGGTCTATATTTTTCTACCCAAAGGGTATTATTAACTTGTTCGTTTGTACTATCTTCGAAAAAGGCCATATTATACTCCTGAGTTTTTTACATCTTTAAGAAAATCTACTAACTGTTCCATTTTGGTTATAATAGATTGTTTTTTATTTTCATCAATACCACGATTAGGAGAGTTATTGATTTCTTTAATTAAATCTTGGATAGATGATGCAGCCACTAATAACCCATCATCTTTAGAATTTAGATATGCATCCGAAATTCGATACTTTGTACATACATCTTGTAATCTCATATTATTTATTTTTTATGGAAAACAAACATAGGTTCAAATTTATAAACCTTACCGTTATGTTCTACCGCGTTTTTAATTCCACTCTTAGAAGGGTCTAATCCAACCATTCTAGTCATTAACATTTTTAATTTACCTTTATACTCCATACCAAGTTCTGTAAGAATATCAATAGAATCTTGTTCTAATGGATAATATGTATTAGAACCGATTTTAATATCGGCAATATTCCAAACACAATATCTATCATTTTTCAGATACTCATAAATGGTAGTTAAGGTAGGTCTTAAAAAGTTATCTCTCCAATCTTCATATTCACCATAGGCTTTGA
>Ga0209771_1000833_pt1 | contig 20402 bp, 23 predicted proteins | sample SaaInl59LU_5_DNA_FD_184639 | JGI IMG/M metagenome (GOLD analysis project Ga0209771, IMG submission 184639) | Marine microbial communities from expanding oxygen minimum zones in the Saanich Inlet - ESP_59LU_5_DNA (SPAdes) (version 2) | ecosystem: Environmental > Aquatic > Marine > Intertidal zone... | reverse complement strand
TTGATGCTCTCCAAATCTTTCGCGCGGTACTGAATACTGAAACTCGGCTGGTCCTGCTCTTGCTCCGGGAAAACTTCCGTAAACATATACGAAGTAAACATGCCTGTATTCATCACTTCAGGGATGTGCTCTTGCTTCATCCATTCCACCCAGCGTTCCACGATGCTTTGGTCGACTACGACCGTGACGTTGTAAATATGTACACTCATGGCGCGAAGGTACGGTAGAACTGCCTTGCTTGTTCGGTGTACAGGCCACTTGGGTAGGAAATCAAATAGGCTTCGAGTGCATTTTTCGCGTCAGCTTGCCCCGCTTTGAATTGGGCCAAAGCAGAAAAATAAAAGGCCTCTTCCTTCCACATGCCTTCTCCGGCAGCAGCTTGTAGCGCAGTAAACGTCGCCGCCGCCTCTACATATTTCGCCAATTTCATTTCGACTTTTCCTTTCCGAAACAGCACATCGTCGTACAGTTCATTAGCGATAAGTACCGACGCCAAACGCGTGTATTGCTCCAAGGCATCTTCCCACTTCCCTCTTGTTTCCGCAAGCATGGGTGAGCGCAACAGCAGCAATCCCTCATAGGCCGTGTCCTCCACTGTATTCGCCGCGATAAGCAATGCGTGCTCCATCGCATCATTCGCGATCGACTTGCTCGTCGACTGTAGCAGCACCTCAAGTTGGGTTTTTGCCCAAGGCAAATCGCCTGAATAAAACGCACACATTGCGCGGCTCAACCTGCTCTGATCGCCCTGCTCAGAGTCGCCCAGCATCGACTCAGCACGTCCAAACTCCAGCATGGCATCCTCGTAATACCCACTAGACAGCAATGCATCGCCGAACGCGTGATAGGTCATGCCGCGATCCATCTTTGAAGGATACCTCGAGCGCATTTGCACGAGCTTTTCGTCGAAGCGATCCAGTGCTTCGTCGTTGGTGTCGAGGGTGGATTGAAAAAGAAATTGGTCCCGGGTGAGTTCCCAGTAAAAACAGGGATAGCAGCTGCCGCTCGAAAATTTTCCAGCAAAGGCGCGTGCATCCTCCAAACCGCCATATTCCTGCTTCACTTCCAGCATCAAACGCAAGGCATTTTCTAGCCAGCCCATCACTGGTGCTTTCCGGCGTTCAGCAATCAAAAAAGTCAATATTTCGTGGGACTGCTCCACCTGTTGCGCTTCGAAGGCACTGCGCCCTAAAGCCAGCAACTCGCCGGGTCGGAAGTCGTCTCTTTTTGCCTTGCCTTGAAGAAAGTCGAAGGCCAGCGGAAAGTTTTGCTCTTGACGGTACACATACAGCAGCAAATTTTCAAAAACGGGTGCACCGCCATCCGCTAGTTGTGCGAGTAATGCTTTTTTAACGGCAACATTATGCGCGTCCTTTGGATCTGTACTGATGTTTTGTGAGATGCGTTGTCGTACAGCATTCTGGTAGCTGCCGTTTTGTTCCACAGCCAGCAGATACGCTTCGTATTGCTCGTCAAAGCGTCTGAGCTGCGCATAGATCTGCGCACGCTCAAAGGCGAGCCGAAGGTTTGGGCGAAGCGCCTCTGCATGTTCGTAGAGCGCCACGGCAAACTCGAGCTCTCCATAGCGCTCTAAAGTCATAGCGACACCACGTACGCTAAAGGGGTTTTCAGTAACGCGAGTTTTAATATCTTCCTTTTCAGGACCTTTCTTCCCGATGGCCTTACTGAGGTAGTAGAAGTCTACATCGTATTGCGGGCGCTGGGCACCGTACTTTTTACTTTGCTTTTTGGTCAAGCGCCACGCGCCTATGGAATCACCAGAGACCAGCAATGCGTCGACATACTTTTCGTAGGCTTTGCCGGTGTTATTTTTCTCGTATAATGCTTGGTAGCATTCGATCGCTTCTTCCAGTGCTCCTGCTGAGAATAGAGAATCGCAGATAGCTATGGAGCGAGGTTTTGTCTTTTCCTGTGCCAGGAGGACCACAGGAAATAAGGCGAATAGAAGGTATTTATTCAGTCGGCACATTCGTCGCTAACATATAATTCTTTAGCGAGTCGAGCGTAGCGATGAGGTCATCATGCTTGCGAAGACAAGTGAAACAAGCGCCGTAGCTCTTGTTGATTCTTTTGTTGGCATCGTTCAGCACAAAGGCCTCGTCATTGAAGTAGTCCACGGCTTGTGTGCTGTCTAGTAGGCCATTTGCCACATCTTCTCGCAAGGTTTCCAGTTGCGCTGTGTTGTAGGTGATGTCTACATCCTTCGCGAAAGAACCGATCACACGTCCGTAGTACTTCGTGCATTGTTCCATCTGGTACAGCGGACCGGTAAACATTTTTTTTGGAACCTCCAGCTCGATCAGATCGTTGGAATGGTCCATAAAAAACACTTGGAATGCCCCCATCTCTTCGTACGCCTCTTCGACACGCTCTTGCTCTAACCCTTCCACGACGTCGATGTGGCTTTCGCTCAAGGAAATCATGGAGTCTAGACGGCTCGTCATCTCTGCTTGCCACGGCTCGGAGCGGTTGCAAGAAAATAGGCCGAGTACAAGTGCTGTAAAGAGGAGTGGGGTTCTCATGCGCTTATTTTTTTATCCAATCAAAGCCGGTATACGGCACTAATGCTGCGGGAATCTTGATGCCCTCAGCAGTTTGGTGGTTTTCCAACAGTGAGGCCAATACGCGTGGCAATGCCATAGCCGACCCGTTCAGGGTGTGACACAGTTGCGTTTTGCCATCGGCATCGCGGTAACGGAGTTTTAAGCGGTTGGCCTGGAACGTTTCAAAATTGGACACAGAGCTCACTTCGAGCCAGCGTTCTTGGGCGGCACTGTACACTTCAAAATCGTAGGTTAATGCCGAAGTAAATCCAGCATCGCCACCACATAATCGGAGAATACGGTACGGCAATTCCAGCTTGTCTAAAAGGCTTGCCACGTGTGCAACCATTTCATCAAGAAGGGCATACGAAGAATCGGCATCGGTAATGTTTACGATCTCAACTTTGTCAAACTGGTGCAATCGGTTCAGTCCACGAACGTCTTTACCATACGAACCTGCCTCACGGCGGAAACACGGCGTGTAACCGGTACTTTGAATAGGGAAGTCCTTAGCGTTGACGATCTCGCCTCTGAACATGTTTGTTACAGGCACTTCGGCAGTAGGGATGGCGTAGAGTCCATCGATCGGCATTTCGTACATCTGGCCCTCTTTGTCGGGAAGCTGTCCTGTTCCATAACCAGAGTCGGCATTTACAAAGTGCGGTACTTGGTATTCGGTGTATCCGGCAGCGCGGTTTTCATCGAGGAAAAAGTTGATCATGGCGCGTTGCAAGCGCGCTCCTTGGTTGACATACACGGGGAATCCCGCACCTGTGATTTTTACACCGAGCTCAAAATTGATCAGATTATACTCATCTGCCAATTCCCAGTGCGGCTTCGCACCATCATGTAAACTTGGGATTTCTCCTTTGCGGTCCACCTCTTCATTGTCCTTCTCGTCCTTTCCAGCTTTGACACTGGCATGAGGAACGTTCGGCAAACTTAAAAGCAACTCGTTTTCCTTCTCTTCAAAGGCGCTAACCTGCTCGGCGAGCTCCTTGATTTCCTGTTTTAGAACACCCGTCTGTTCTTTCAGCGCTTGTGCCTCGGCACCTTTCCCGCTTTTGAATAATTGGCCAATTTCTTTTGCCAACCCATTGCTCTTCGCTTGGCGCTCCTCCATCTCGTGGCGGATTTTTCTGCGGTCGGCATCTATAGCGATCAATGCTTGCACTGTTTCAGTAGCATCAATCCCTCTTTTTTTCAAGCCTTCAATGATTTCTTCAGGCGCTGTTCTAATTCGCTGGATTTGCAGCATGGTACGTGTTCTCTTGTGGGTTTAGGCCTTTAAATGGCGATCACGCGCTCGATCTCGGGCGCATATTTTATAACGGTCGTTTCAATACCTCCTTTGAGCGTAAAGTCACTGACCTTACACCCGACACAAGCCCCGTGAAACTTCACCTCTACGGTGGCTCCATCAATACGCTCTAGGCTTACGTCCCCGCCGTCATTGGCGAGAAAAGGACGCACCTCATCGAGTGCTTTTTCTATTCGTTCTTGTAGTGTGCTCACGCGTTATTTCTTTTTAGGCGAACATCCTGCCATCGTTGTGATTCTCACAAATTCAGTAGGAGGGAGGTTCTCGTTGCGATCAGCAACTTCGCTTACAATATTACGAGCGATTTCTTCAAAAGCCAACGGTATTGCTGTTCCATCTTGAAGCGCCGCTGGACGGCCTACATCTCCGGCTTCACGAATGCTTTGAACGAGCGGAAGCTCACCGAGGAACGGCACATCCATGGTCTTGGCCAGCTGACGAGCTCCTTCTTTGCCGAAGAGGTAGTATTTATTCTCAGGCAACTCCGGAGGTGTGAAATAGCTCATGTTCTCCAAAATTCCTAAAACCGGAACGTTGATTTGATCCATCTTGAACATCGCTACTCCTTTACGCGCATCGGCCAAGGCAACCTTTTGTGGTGTACTTACCACCACGGCACCCGTCACGGGCACATTTTGCACCATACTCAGATGAATGTCACCCGTTCCTGGAGGAAGGTCGATCAACAAAAAGTCCAATTCTCCCCAGTGCGTATCGTGAATCATCTGCGTGAGTGCCTTGGTCGCCATCGCTCCTCGCCAAACCACTGCTTGGTCCATATTTGCGAAGAACCCGATCGACATCACTTTCACGCCATATCCTTCTACTGGACCCATCATATTCTTACCGTCCACATGAACAGTGATCGGTTTTGCATGCTGGATGTCAAACATGATTGGTGCAGACGGTCCATAAATATCCGCATCGATCAAACCGACCTTGAATCCCATCTTGTGCAAAGTCACTGCGAGGTTAGCCGTTACAGTGCTCTTTCCTACACCGCCTTTACCAGAAGCCACAGCGATGATGTTCTGAACGCCAGGAATCGCCGCTCCTTTAATGACATTATCTGCCACTTCTTTCGCCTTCTTTTCGCTGACGGTCACATTCACAGTCACCTTCGCTTTTTCGTGCACTTCATCGTGGATGGCCTTCATGATATCGACCTCCAATTTCTTTTTCGCCTGAAGCGTCGGGCTAATGCTTTCAGCATCCACAATCACTTCATCTCCGAAGATTTGAATGTTCCGAACAAGGCCTGCCGCCACGATGTTCTTCTCAGTACTATTGCCGACGCTTTCGAGTGCGGACTGGATGTCAGATTTTTTCATTTGGAAAGAATTGAATTGCAAAAATAATAACCACTACTTTCACGGAACGTTCAAATGTTATGGATTCTACCACAAGCTTGCTTTTAACAGGGGCCACGGGCCAATTAGGTTCGTTCATCCTCGCAGAATTCCTTGGATATGGTACAAATCCTGCTTTTTCAGGACCCATATTCTGTTCAAAACGTCCTGAAAGCTCCTTTCTGCAGCTGCACCTCACTGCCGAATTCCTCGGAATAGAAGTTGAGGCCTTAACCGCCCATCCACAGGTGCATTTCCTGAATCTCGACCTCAGCGATGGCATCCACTCTCGCGAAGAACTCCAAGACTATTGCACCGCACATCATCTCCCGCCCCCTAGTACGATCCTCCACGCCGCGGCAAACATTAACATCAGCCCCGCTGCCAGTGGACCTAGTGTCTCTAATGTAAAACTGGTCAACGAAATGCTGCTTCTTGCGGAGCTGCTCACTGCAGAGCATTTCACCCACATCAGCTCCATCGCGGTGATGGGAGGCGTTGAGCCGCTTGGTGAAGAGGAGACGTTACAACCCGAACACTTTCAGCCGAACCGTTCTACTTCCAGTGTCAGCGCTTATGCGCTCGGCAAGATGGGCAGCGAACTCGCCGTATGGCGTGCAGCTTCGAGCAGTCAAAGCATCAGCATTGTTCGTCCAGGAGTGATCCTAGGTATAGGCGCAAAACAGGCGATTCCTCAAGAGCTTTGGCGCCGTATTCACGACAACAAACTACCGCTCACCACCGACGGAATGACCGGTGTGGTCGATGTGCGTGACGTTGCTGAAATCGCTGTAAAAATGCACCACGAGCGCATCGAAGGTCCTGCGGTAGCTGTAGCTGCTACGGTCACCTTTCAAGAATTGCAGGAAAAAATGGCAGCGGCCATAGGTGTACAGCGCACGTTTAGATTCCTTCCTCGTGATCCTTGGCTCGAACGCATGCGCAGCTTGGGTTTCCTGGCAAAATTCCCGGTCATCGGAAAGTACTTCACACCTCAAATGCGCATCATGCTTTATTCGAGAACCCGCTACGATGGAGCAACAGGAGCACAGCAGCTTGCCTCAGGCTACCGCGATGTGGATTCGACGGTCAATGCTTGCGGAGGATTTCTGCAAAACATCTTTTGAGAACCGCTTTGTTTCACTAATAGGATAGGGCACACAAAAAACCCGCACCTTAAAAAGATGCGGGTTTCATTAGAGTCTAAACAATCCTACTTACGCGTTAGGTACAACGCTTACGTAGGACTTGTTGTCTTTTTTCTTGCGGAATTCTACTTTACCGTCTGTAAGAGCGAAGAGTGTGTGGTCTTTACCTACACCTACGTTCTCACCAGCATTGTGTTTTGTACCACGCTGACGTACGATAATGTTTCCTGCGATTGCTTCTTGACCACCAAAAATTTTGATACCCAAGCGCTTACTTGCTGATTCACGTCCGTTTTTCGAACTACCGACACCTTTTTTGTGAGCCATCTTCTATTCGTTTTTATTCGGCAGAGTCTGCTTCAGCTTTTTTAGGCGCTGCCTTCTTAGCTGGTGCTTTCTTACCGGTGATTTTGTTAATAGTAATGGATGTGAAGATTTGACGGTGACCATTCATCTTCTGGTACCCTTTTCTGCGCTTCTTCTTGAAAACAAGAACTTTATCGCTTTTTACTTCACCATTGACAGTAGCTTCTACTTTAGCTCCGTCTATAACTGGGGCGCCAACCTGAACTTTACCGTTGTCGTCGATCAAAAGAACGCGGTCAAACTTAACCTTCTTTCCTTCCTCAACGTTCAAGCGGTTTACGTACAAGCGCTGGTCTTTCTCAACTTTGTATTGAAGCCCTGCTATCTCTACAATTGCGTACATTATACTTGATTTTAATGGGGTGCAAATATAGAACAAGTGTTTTAATAACAAAGCGTTAAAAGACACTAGTTTTCAAAATTGTCTTTAATAGGATGCCTAATTCGCGCTGAAGACCTTGTATATTTGGCATGATATCCCAAAAAAACGAAGCATGAAAAAACAGATCATGTTGGGTGCACTGCTGCTCTCCGGAGCTTTGAGCGCTCAAAATCAGATTCAGTTTGAGGAATACGACTTGGACAATGGACTCCATGTCATTCTTCACGAAGACCACAGCACTCCGATCGCGGCAGTCACCGTATTGTACCATGTCGGAAGTAAAAATGAAGATACGAACCGCACCGGTTTCGCTCACTTCTTCGAGCACTTGCTCTTTGAAGGTTCTGAAAACATCGAGCGCGGTGAATTCGATAGCTATGTAACAAACGCAGGAGGTGCGCTCAACGCGAATACTTCTCAGGATCGTACGTTCTACTACGAGCTTTTACCGTCGAACCAGATGGAGCTTGGGTTGTGGTTAGAAAGCGAGCGCATGTTGCACGCGAACATCCAGCAGATCGGTGTGGAAACGCAGCGTGAAGTAGTTAAAGAAGAGAAACGCCAGCGTGTGGATAACCAGCCTTACGGGTCGTGGTTAGAGAACATGATGAAACGTCTGTACACTGAGCATCCTTATAATTGGGTCCCGATCGGGTCTATGGAGCATTTGAATGCTGCCCAATTGTCAGAATTCATGGACTTCTACAAAAAATTCTATGTACCGAACAATGCTACCTTGAGTATTGCCGGAGATATCGACGTTGAGGAGACGAAGAAATTGATCGAAGCCTACTTCGGTAATGTACCTCGCGGTGCTGATGTTGTTCAGCCTACCGTTAAAGAGCCGGCATTAGGTGCAGAGAAAACAGCGACCATCTACGACAACATCCAGTTACCGGCTATTATGATGGGGTACCGTATGCCTCCGCAAACTTCAGACGACGCTTACGCATTGCAAATGGCCAGCTCTGTACTGAGCGGCGGTCCATCTTCTAGAATGTACAAGCGTTTAGTAGATCAAGATCAAACGGCCTTGCAGGTATTCTCTTTCCCATTCTCTTTGGAGCAAGGTGGTGCCTTCATCACATTCTCTTTGGCAAACGCAGGGAAGACTATCGACGATATGGTTCCTGCCTTGGAAGAAGAAATCGCTAACCTTCAAAATGAATTGATTTCAGAGCGCGAGTTCCAGAAAATTCAAAACCAGATGGAGAGTAGCTTCATCCAGTCCAATTCTAAGATGGCGGGTATCGCAGAATCCTTAGCCGATTACCACACGTACTACGGCGATGCAAATCTGATCAACACAGAGATCGATCGTTACCGCAAAGTGACGCGTGAAGATATTCAGCGCGTAGCAAAGAAATATTTAGTGAAGGACAACCGCGTGGTATTGCGCTACCTTCCTAAGAGTGAAGAACCAACTGCATCAGCAGAATAAGCAGAGCACATGAAAAAGTATATCTATTCTTTTATCGCCCTGTTCGCAGCCTTCACTATGGCTGCACAAGGCACTATTGATCGTTCTACCGCACCGACTCCTGGTCCGGCTAGAACTCCAGAGATTGCGTCTTATGAAAGCTTCGAACTCAAAAATGGTTTGAAAGTTTTTGTTGTAGAAGACCACAAACTTCCACGCGTGTCGATGTCACTGATCATTGATCGTGATCCGATCGTAGAAGGTGCAAAGGCAGGTTACGTGAGTATCGCAGGTGATTTGATCGGTGCAGGTACGTCGACTAAAACCAAAGCACAGCTTGATGAAGAAGTGGATTTCATGGGTGCACGTTTTTCGACGTCTGCAAATGGCATCTCTTTGGGAGGTTTGAGCAAATACACGGATGATCTTATCGCACTCCTTTCAGATGCGGTTTTGAACCCGACTTTCCCTGAGGAAGAGTTTGAGAAATTGAAATCTCAAATGCTTTCTGGTTTGCAAGCAAATGCTGATGATCCAGATGCGATCTCAGGTACGCTTAAAGGATCTGTATTGTACGGTTTAGACCACCCATATGGAGAGAGCATGACAGAGGCTACTGTGGAAGCAGTAACTCTAGAGGACTGTAAACAATACTTTGAGACGTACTTCCGTCCAAACGTGGCTTATATGGTAGTGATCGGTGATATCACCGTGAAAGACGCGAAGAAGAAACTCAACAAAGCCTTGAAGAAGTGGGAATCGAAAGAAGTGCCTTCGCACGACTACGAGAAAACTGCACTTCCTGAAAGCTCGCGCATCGTAATGGTGGACAAGCCTTCTGCAGTTCAGTCTGTAGTATGGTTGGGTAACGTCATCGATCTACCGCAAGGACACAAGGATATCGAGGCACTTCGTGTTGCGAATCAAATCCTTGGTGGCGGTATGTCAGGTCGTTTGTTTACAAATCTACGTGAGGACAAGGCCTTTACTTATGGCGCATACTCGAGCTTCGGTGTGAACGAGTTGAACTCTACGTTCGGAGCTTCGGCCAAGGTGCGTAATAATGTAACAGATTCAGCGATCGTTGAATTCTTGTACGAACTGAATCGCATGCGCACAGAGGCAGTAACGGAAGAAGATTTGATCGCTGCAAAAGCTAGTTTGAGCGGTTCTTTCGGACGCTCTCTTGAAAGCACTGCAAGTGCGGCAACATTCGCATTGAACATTGCGCGTTACGGTTTGCCTTCTGACTACTACAACAACTATTTGAGCCGTCTTGAAGCGGTAACGGCAGATGATGTGATGCGTGTTGCAAAAGAGTACATGCGTACTGAAAATGTTACGATCACTGTAGTGGGTAAAGCACAAGATGTAGCAAGCAAGCTAAGCGCGTTTGGTGAAGTAGAGTATTTCGATAAGGATGGTAATGCGACAGATGCACCGACCTTCTTGTTTACACCAGAAGGTGTGACTCTTGAAAGCGTATTGAACGGATACTTTGAGGCACTAGGTGGTGTTGATAAGCTCAAGGCGTTGACAGCGATCGACCAGCAAGCGAGTATTGCTATTCCTGGTATGCCGGGTAACTTAAGCATGCGTACGGCGAAAATGACTCCAAATAAGTTCATGATGGAGCAGTCGATGCAAGGGATGACCGTGATGAAAATGGTCTACAAAGACGGCAAAGGCGAGCGCAGCGGAATGCAAGGCGCGGGAGCTGTGGAAGGTGATGAATTGGAAGAGTTGAAAGAGCAAGCGGCATTCGTTGTGGATGAATTGGCTTGGTTAGAAAACTTAGAAGAGTTCACTTTTGACGGTCAAACGTTGATCGACGGTAAGGATGTGTATCAAGTTTCTAAAGAAGACAAAACCTACTACTTTGATGTAGCTACAGGATTGTTCTTTAAGAGTACAGAAACGCAAGAAACACCACAAGGTGAGATGGCAGTAGCTACTACCGTTCGCGAGTGGCAGGAGATTGACGGTGTGAAGTTCCAGAAAGTGGTTGAGCAAAGTGCTGGACCGCAGGCGTTCACAATCACAGTGGAAAGCATCAAACTCAATGACGAAGTAAAAGGATCGGTTTTTAAATAAGCCCGTATCCGAACACTACGGAAATAACAAATCCCCACTGCTTTAGAGCGGTGGGGATTTTTTTTATGTCTATTTGCGCTTATTTACGAGGTAAATCCCTGTAACGATGATCCCAAGTCCGAGCATGTGGTTCCATAGAATCTGCTCACCGTCCCAGATGCCCCAAAGAATAGCGACTACGGGAATAGCGTAGGTGACCGATGAGGAAAATAAGGCAGTGGTCATTTGAATCAATCGGTTGAATAAAATCACGGCAACGCCGCTTCCTACTACGCCTAAGATGGCTACGTAGCCTAGATTCGTCCATGCGTCCGGATCTTGAGCGAGTACATCGGTAACTCCACTAGCTAAACTCACCCCTATAGTAAAGGGAGCAGCGGTTGCAAGGGACAATGTAGTGACGGTGACTGCTTTCAGATGCGGTAGTTTCATTTTAAGGGTGTTTACCGAGATACCATACATCAGTGTGGCAAGTACTCCGAAGAGTCCATAGCCGAGCTCGCCTTCGATCTGGAATGCACCATTGAGCATGCTTTTGACCGGAAGGATCAGCACGGCCGCTCCGATGAGTCCGACGGCAACCCCCTGCCATTGTGTGCCTGTTGCTTTTTGTCCGAAAAACCAACCTCCGATAAGTACTGTAAAAAGCGGGACAAGCGAGTTGATGATGCCGACGACTCCACTGTCGAGATGGTTCACAGCAAGCGGAAAGAGTACGTAAGGAATCGCGTTACCTAAGAATCCTACAATGGCCAGAGCCACGAGGTCTTTTTTTCGAAAGTGTTTGAAGTGGCGAAAGCCGACTACCGTCATGAATAGCGCTGCGATACTTACGCGCATAGTGCCCACTTGAGTATAGGTGAAACTTTGCAATCCGCGTTTCATCAGAATGAAGGAAGAGCCCCAAATCATGGCGAGTGCGATAAACATGATCCAAGGAAGTGCGGGGTGGTGGGATGTGCTTTTGTTCATCCGGCAAAATTCTGACAATAAGACGAATGAATCTCGGGTTAGTATGTAATTTTGTAGAAAATCTTATCTAGTATGAAACAGTTCGTAGTATTTGCCGCACTTGTAGCTTTGGTTTCTTGTACAAATCAAGAGCCGGAAGTGATTGAAATCCCTACCACGAAAGAAGTGGTTGCGCCTGTAGTTGCAAATGCAAGCTCGAAAATGTTCGTTTCTGGAATGACCTGCGTGATGGGCTGTAAAGGTGCCATTGAAAAGAAATTGAACGCGACAGAAGGTGTTGCCTCGTTTGCTATTACGTTTGAAGACAGTACGGCCGTTGTATCTTTTGATTCTACGATGATTTCTCAAGAAGAAATCTTGGCGACTGTGGATGGCGTTGCTGGTGGCGGTTTGTATCAGGCTAGTCTGCTCGCTGAATAATGCGTAGTGCGCTCGTAAGAAAGCTCGCAACAGTTTCACTGGTCTGTATTTTTCTAGTGATTCTTGCCGGTTCTGTGGTTCGTGCCACGGGCTCAGGGATGGGCTGTCCGGACTGGCCGCAGTGTTTTGGATACAACATCCCACCGACAGATGTGGAGACCTTGACCTGGCGTGCCGGTAAAGTTTTTGAAAAGGGTCAGATGATCTTGCTCGATGACCAATTCTGGGTTGCGCAAGCTGACCTCATCACGGGTACGGCATTTGACGCTTCGAAATGGACGGTGTTTGATCGTCACGACTACAACATATTTAACCCAGTACATACTTGGATCGAATTCATCAACCGTTTGATAGGCGCCTTAAGTGGTCTGCCGATCCTCATCTTGATGGTCGTTGCCGTGTCTAAGCTTCGCAGTAACCCGTGGAATGCGGTTCTTTCCGTGCTTGTTCTGTTCCTTCTAGGTTTTGAAGCATGGCTCGGAAAATTGGTCGTGGATGGTAATCTTGTACCGAACTCTATCACCATTCACATGATGGGTTCCGTGGCGATTGTGCTGTTGCTTTTGGCCTTGCGTGCACGAAATACGGAAGAATCGCCAGAGCTGCCTCGGCCTGTTTTAGGCGCATTGCTGGCGCTTTTACTGGTTATGGTCGTACAAATTTTCTTTGGAACGCAGACCAGAGAATTGGTCGATGCGTATAGTCAACATGGAACATTGGAAGATCGCATGTCCATCATCCCGGGTATTCAGTCAGCGATGCCTAAGATTCACCGGTCCTTTGCATGGTTGGTGTTGATTTTGACGAGTGTGCTGTGGTACTTACGCCGAGCAAAGAAGGTTGAAATTCCTGGTTTCTCAGCCCTGATGTTTGGTGTAGCGCTAGAATGGATGGTAGGTTTTGTCCTTTACTTTTTGGGCTTGCCTAAAGCGATGCAACCCGTGCATTTGGTACTGGCCATCGCGATTTTGACTTCGGTTAGCTATCCTCTCTTTCTCGCGATGCGTAAGCGGTAAGCTCCTCGACTGCTCGTTCCCATTGGGCAGTGAACACATAGATTTTAACCGATAAATTTCCGCCTACGGGAAGTACGGAGGCCATCGTGAGGTGTTCTAATTCGACACGAATGCTTTGCCCCTCTAGATAGGCTGCGATGAGGCTCGCTTCAGTGGGCGTGGAGGCGACGTATAGTAATTTCCTAGTGCTGCTCATTCCAGTGGACTGTGCTGATGAGTGTTTGAATTTCCTCGCGCATGAAATTGGTCACGGGAGCTAAGCTGTCAGGATTTGGAGCGCTGTAATGGTAGAGCACGCCGCGCAAAAAATGATGAGCGCTGTCGGTGGCATAGAATTGGGTCGTGGTGGCAGAGGCGCCCGACATTTCATAATACATGCCATAGACCTTTTTCTCGGGGTAGCTAAAGAAGCGTTCACGCATTCCAGAGGCCTTTACCGTATGCTTATACGCCAATTTTTGGGCATCAATCACCAACGCCTCTAGGTTGTCCTCGACAGGCTTATAGGTCAATTGTACGGTGCTCATAATGCTCGGATACAGCAGGTCGATGAAACAGTTTGTGGTGTCTTTGTAGCGCCAAACGGCCTTGGAATTGTAGTCTGCGTTAAAACCACAATGCTTCGGTGCTAAAGTCGTCGCGCTGTCGCTCACTGGAAGTTCAATCCGCATGTAGCCTACCGGTCGTGCAGTCGGGTCGTCACCACAGGAAACTAGGGCGAAAAGGGTGAGCGTTAGGACAAGAAGTCTCATAATTTGCTAGGGTCTATCGTTACTTTGATTCGGATCAGTTTGCGCTGGTCCACACTCTCTACGGTAAAAGTAAATTCTTCGTGTTCCACCGTTTCGTGTTTGCTGAGGAATTTTCCCGCAAGCTCTAGCACCAAGCCGGCCAAGGTGTCGCTTTCGCCATCCACCGCATCGAAGCGATCTTTTGGCTGGTTGATCACACGGCAAAAATCGATCAGTGGGGTCTGCGCCTCAAAGACGAAGTTGTATTCATCGAGCTTGCTGTAGACCAAATCATCGTCATCAAACTCATCTGAAATTTCACCGACGATCTCTTCAATCACATCTTCTAAAGAAATCACCCCAGAGGTTCCTCCAAATTCATCCACGACTATCGCCAAATGAATCCTGCGCTGCTGAAACTCTTTGAGAAGATCGTCAATCTTCTTGCTTTCAGGAACAAAAAACGGCGTCCGCACTAAGTCTTGCCAACCGAAGTTTTCGCTGGCATCCATATAGGGTAGAAGGTCTTTTACATAGAGTAGACCTTTAATTTGATCCAAACTTTCTTCGTAAACGGGGATTCGGGAGTACCCACTTTCGGTGATGTGTTCCAAGGTTTCGAGGTACTTCGCTTTGATGTCTATCGCGACGACAGAAGTTCTCGGTGTCATCACCTCTTTAACAGCAGTTGAGCCGAAGCGAACGATCCCTTGTAAGATGCGCTGTTCGTCTTCAGTGGTACTTTCATCGGAGGTCAATTCTAAGGCTTGCTCCAAATCATCCACACTTAAACTGGGTCCTCTACCTTCGATATTTAATCGGTTTACGGCCTTACTCATTCTTCGAGACAAAGGCTTGAGCATTTTGTGAATTCCAGCCAGTAAGGGGCTCGTTTTACGCGCGAAATCTAGGCGAGCAGCATTTGCATACACCTTTGGCAAGATTTCCCCGAAGATGAGCAACATCCCTGTGATGGCTAGAATCTCAACGGCAAATTTTACCAGCGGGCTCCAACTTTCAGGGGTGAATACGGCATTCAGTAAGAAGGTGGATAGAATGACGATTCCTACGTTTACAAAGTTGTTCGCAATGAGAATGGTTCCAAGAAGTTCCTCTGGATTAGAACGCAGCGTGTTGATGGTATCATGGTTATGTCCTTCCTCCTCAAGTGCTTCAAGATCCGCTGCTGAAAATGAGAAAAAGGCCACCTCGGATCCGGAGATCAGCGCGGAAAGTAGCAATAAGACCCCGAGGACGATCAAAGAAATGATGGCACCTACAGGAACTGCGGAAAGGTCCAGAAAATGAAAAATGGCGACTGGGTCGGGCTCTGTTTCCAAATCTTAGTTGTTAGTGAAACTTAGAAGGGCAGATCGTCTTCTTCCTGGCTCGCATTGTTCATGGGAGCAGCAGGTGCAGGCGTCGGCGCTGGAGCTGGTGCAGCAGCTGGTGAACTGAACTGCGGATTGCCATAGTTCGAGGCGCCTTCGTTTGCAGCGCCTTCACCTTCTGCGCGAGAAGTCAGCATGGTCATCTGGTTGGCTTGAATCTCTGTGGTGTAGCGATCAGCACCGGCTTGATCTTGCCATTTGCGCGTTTTGATGCGCCCTTCGAGATAGACTTTGTGTCCCTTTTTGAGGTATTTGTGTGCAACCTCTACCAAGCCTTTGGCGCTGATCACTACGTTGTGCCATTCCGTATTTGTGATGCGTTGACCTTCTCTGTTCGTGTAGGTTTCAGAGGTGGCGATCGGAAACTTAACGAGCGAACCTCCGTTGTCGAAGTGCATGATCTCAGGGTCTTTTCCTAGGTTTCCGATGAGCATTACTTTATTAAGTGTTCCGGCCATGGCGATGTACTATTGATTTAAATGTATCTATCAAAGTTAGGGATTTTAAGAACCGATTTTAAAGCTTGCTCGTAACAAAATTTGCGATCACGATAGGCAAGCCTAAATCCTTCATCTCCTCTTTAGTGTAAAATGCACCGGGCTCCGAAACTGCCTCAGCTTCAGCCCGCCAAAAGTGACAAGTAAGATCTTTGTGCGAGAGTTTGTGCAGCAGTGGATCCGCCAAAAGCTGACCGTTTTCGGGAGCTTTCTCTAGCTGTGGGAATTCATATAAACCCGCCCAAATGCCTGCGGTGTCTCTCTTTTTTAGCATCCACCCACTGGCCGATTCCACCACAGCAAAATGCAATTCCTCTGCAGTGCGTTTGCCTTTTTTGATTTTTACCGGCAGCACACTCACCTTACCGCTCTGAAAAGCCTCGCAACTTGTTTGAAGGTCGCAAAGCATGCACGCAGGTTTTTTGGGTGTACAATGCAACGCGCCAAACTCCATAATGCCCTGATTGTAGCTTTTTGGGTCCGAAGTCCCCTCAATACAAGCATTGGCCAATTCTTGAAACGCCTTGATCCCCGCCGTAGAATTGGTCGCAGTATCTACACCAAAATATCGTGCGAGTACGCGGTACACATTGCCGTCCACCACGCCTATCTTTTCTCCGTAACAGATGCTCGCAATCGCTGCAGCTGTGTAGGGTCCAATCCCGCGAATCTTCAATAATTCCGCCGCAGTGGTCGGTAATTCGCCTCCATATTCTTCAACGACTTGCCGCGCACCGCGTTGCAGATTTCGCGCCCTGTTGTAGTAGCCAAGCCCCGTCCAAAGCGAGAGTAGCTCGTCTTCAGGTGCCGCGGCCAGTGCAATTACGGTAGGGAATGCTGCCAAAATCTTCTCAAAGTAGGGTGTCCCTTGCGCTACTCTGGTCTGTTGCAAAATGATTTCAGAGAGCCATACTTCATAAGGAACGGGCTTTTCCTTACGCCACGGCAGAACGCGCTTGTGGGTTGCGTAGTACTCTTCTATGCTGATTCTAAAGCGGTTAAATCTGTCCAAGTGGGTTGTTCTGTTTTGCGATAAAAATATTCATTAGGTACTCAGAATAAGGATTCTACACGTATATTTGCGCCCCTCAATAACTAAGTCCTCCGGGACCACAAAATAAAGAGCAAATGACTAAAGCAGATATCGTTACAAAGATTTCTGATAAAACAGGAATGGAAAGAGGAGATGTGCAAGCTGTCGTAGAGAGCTTCATGAAGGAAATCAAGCACAGCCTCGAGGACGGTAACAATGTATACCTACGCGGGTTCGGTTCGTTCATCGTGAAGAAACGTGCACAGAAAACTGGTCGTAACATCTCGAAGAACACGACTATCGTCATTCCAGCACACTACATTCCTGCTTTCAAGCCAGCGAAAGTATTCGTTGACGGCGTAAAAGAAAACGTAGAAGTAGTCGACTAGTTTGAAACGTAATCAACTCATAGCGTTAGTTGTAGCAGTAGTTGCTGCGGTACTCATCATCTCGTTGCCAAGAAACCCTTACGAGGCGGAGGTGATCGAAGAAGTAGAGGGTACCTCAGTACTAGATGCCAAAGTCGATGAAGCGGTAGCCATCATTCAAAATGGTGAAGGTGCTCCCATGCAGGCGATCGGTATGTTGTTGGACGTTTTAAAAGAAGATCCGAATCACGAGAAAGCCTTACTTTGGTTGGGTAATTTTTCTATGATGAGTGGACAGTGGGAGAAGGCAGTAGATCGTTTTCACCAGTTGAGTCAGCTTCGTCCTGAAGTAGAGATTTACACACTGAACAAGGTTCAGGCTCTTATGCAAACCGGGGACACTACCCGTGCGCTGAGCACAGCAAATGAGTACATAAATAACTACCCTGAAGCGGAGAGAGTCAAAGACTTCGCTGAAGGTTTATAACATTAATAACACTAAAAACTTAGCATTATGCCAAGCGGAAAAAAACGTAAAAGACATAAGATTGCTACGCACAAGCGTAAGAAGCGTCTAAGAAAGAATCGTCACAAGAAGAAGTAATCTTCTAGTGTATGCGAACAGAATTAGTCATTAGTGCTGATTCTGACCGAGCAGACATTGCACTACTTGAGGACGGGCGATTACAAGAACTTATAAAGGAAAAGGGAGACGATAGTTTCTCTGTTGGCGATGTCTATTTAGGGACCGTCAAAAAATTGGCCACAGGCCTAAACGCTGCCTTCGTAAATGTGGGTTATGAGAAGGATGCCTTCTTACACTACCACGATCTCGGGCCGCAGATAAATTCCTGGCAAACGTTCTTGCGCCGCACTTTAAAGGGCAAACAGCAAGCGAATATTACCAATTTTGAAACTTCCTCGAACATCGAGAAAGAAGGCAATATTGGTGATGTGCTTAAGCAAGGTGATCAAATCTTGGTTCAGATAACCAAGGAGCCTATTTCTACGAAAGGGCCGAGAATCACAGCTGAGTTAAGCATTGCTGGGCGCTTTGTAGTGCTTGTGCCTTTCTCTAATCGCGTAAGCGTGAGTCAGAAGATTCGCGAACGTGAGGAGAAAGACAGGCTGAAAAAGTTGGTCAGAAGCATCAAACCCAAAGGTTTTGGTGTCATCATACGTACTGTCGCTAAAGGACAGAGCGCAGAAGAGCTACAGGCAGATTTAGATAGTTTGATGCGCAAGTGGAAACAAGTCCACAAGGGGATCAAAAGAGAAAACAAGCCGTATAGAATCTTCCGCGAAATGAATCGTGCGAGCGCATTTTTGCGTGACGTATTTAACGAAAGTTTCGCTTCCATCACGATAGACAACCAGGAGTTGTTCGATGAAGTGAAAGATTATCTCGAAGGGTTCCAACCGGGTTCTTCAAAAATGGTGAAATACTACAACGGACAGATGCCGTTGTTCCAGTTCGCCAACGTCGATCGACAAATCAAAGGCGCTTTTGGAACAAGTGTCAGCATGCCGAAGGGTGCTTATCTTATCATTGAGCACACCGAAGCTTTGCATGTTGTAGATGTGAATTCCGGAAACAGAACAAATACCGCAGAAAACCAAGAGGCAAACGCCTTACAGGTGAATCTACTTGCTGCAGAAGAGGTTGCGCGTCAGCTTCGTCTTCGTGACATGGGAGGTATTGTTGTGATTGACTTCATCGATATGAACAGTGCGGAGAATCGCCGTGCCGTTTATGAGAAAATGAGGGATGAAATGCAGCGCGATCGTGCACGCCACAAAATCTTGCCTATTTCTAGGTTTGGTTTGATGGAGCTCACTCGCCAGCGCGTTCGTCCTGAAACAAATATTGTTACCCGAGAGGAGAACCCTGACAATCTTGTTGAGGCTCCAATCCAGGTGATTGATACGATCGAGAGTAAGGTTTCGGCGGTCAAAGAGCGAGAGGTGTTCATTCATGTGCATCCGTTCATTGAGGCGTACCTGACGAAAGGTCTTTTTAACAGTGTCAAGAAAACTTGGCAGAAACGCTTTAAGAAGAAGATCGTAGTTGTTCCTAGAGATGCCTATACCATGTTAGAGTGGGCGGTAATGGATAAGGACAACAAGTCCCTTTAAACGAGGAATACAGAATTAAAGAATAACCCGAGGCCATCAGTAGGATAGCTTCGGGTTTTTTCGTTATTTGATCGCATGACAACTTCGGAAGCATTACAAAAACTACAGCGTTATTGCGCGTATCAGGAGCGAAGCCCCTTTGAGGTGGAGCGAAAGTTACAGCAGTTGGGCTTGCCTCGTGATCGACACGAGGAGGTAGTCGCTCAGCTTATGGCAGATAATTTTTTAGACGAGTATCGCTTTGCGGAGGCGTTTACCAGAGGAAAATTGAACCAAAAGCAGTGGGCTCCGATGCGCATACGAATGGGACTTCAGGAGCACAGAATTCCTAGAGTGACGATCAATCGAATTTTAGGACAAGTCGATCCGGGCGTGGTTAAAGCAAACGCATTGTACCTCACAGAACGCTGGTATGCATCTAAGACTAAGGCACAACTTACCTCCGCTTTACAGCGACGTGGGTATGACTACGAAATGATCAGTTCGGCTTATGAAAAGGTCGGTCGGGAGCAGAGTTAAATCCGATGCTTTAACCCTTCCAAGTCCCGCCGTAGCGATAACTGGCATTGCCTGGTTTCACTTCTAGGACGCATGCTTCGCAGAGGAAATACCACGTCTTATCCGGTTTGTACTGTACACGGAACATCACGTTATGTTCCATCTTGCAGTTCGGGCAGAGTTTTGCTTTTCCCATGAGTAGTGATTAGATGGAGTTTAAAACGGACTTTACGGTAGCTATGTGGTCCGCAGTTATGTCGAGGTGGAACACCATTCTACATTTTCCAGGTCCCATCTGACTGATGCCAATTTCCTTCGCTGCTAACCCGGCGATGAAATCATCCTGACTCATTTCTTCTTTCAGTCCGAATATCAGCACATTAGTTTCTGGTGCTATGACTGTATCTACATAGGGCAACGTTTGCAGGAACTCTGCCATATCTCGAGCAGCTGCATGATCCTCTGCCAAACGTTCTACGTTGTGCTCCATGGCATAGAGTGCAGCGCCCGCTAAGAAGCCGGCTTGTCTCCATCCACCTCCGATACGTTTGCGAATGCGTTTTGCATGTGCGATAAATGCGTCATTCCCTAAAAGAATCGAGCCGACAGGTGCGCCTAGACCCTTTGATAAACAGATTGATATGGAGTCAAAGGCAGCTCCGTAGTCGCTTTCGCTGTGTCCCTTAGCAACGAGTG
>Ga0209771_1000828_pt1 | contig 20457 bp, 31 predicted proteins | sample SaaInl59LU_5_DNA_FD_184639 | JGI IMG/M metagenome (GOLD analysis project Ga0209771, IMG submission 184639) | Marine microbial communities from expanding oxygen minimum zones in the Saanich Inlet - ESP_59LU_5_DNA (SPAdes) (version 2) | ecosystem: Environmental > Aquatic > Marine > Intertidal zone... | reverse complement strand
TATGTTTTAGCAAACTCAATTAAGTTTCCTCTATATTGAGCAAAATCTTTATTAAGGTATTTTATATCCTTACCTCTATTCTTAAAGTTTTTATTTGTTTTAGTTATAGCCATATTCTTATCCCTGTGCTGTAAATGTTACTTCGTTTAAATCAGTATTATCACCAATTCTAAATTTAACTGAAACATTTATTCTATTATTATCTCTTAATGTATTGGATGAATCAACTAAAATTTCCTCAGCGGTTACATATGGTAACCATTGTTCTAAACTTTCATTTATAGTATCTTCAATTCTACCCTCAAAATCATCAACGTTTGGTTCAAATAATAATTCCTGCAATCCACTTCCGAATTCAGGTTGTAATATTCGTTCACCTCTTTTTGTTAATAGAAGATTTTTAATGTTAGATTTTACTTGTTCTGATGTTTGGAAAGTTTGAGAAAATGCGGTATTTGTAATTTGAATGGGCAAAGATATACCAATCGCATAATCATTGAATGATTGCGTATCCTTTATTATCTTACTACCTAATTCAACTGCCATAATTTATATTACATACCCGGCCTCCAAGGACCTTTTGATTTATCCCAAGCTTTTATTAACTCAGAGTTATCTCTATTTAAAATTCTATCCAATCCAGCTAACCCAGTTGTTACACCCAATCCTTGCTTTTTACCAACAGGTTGTACATCACCATATCCCATTTTATCAACGATACTTTGTTGTCCCAATGTATGAGTACTTTGTGTACCAAATTCCATAGTCCTTTCAGATACCTCAGTTGGTGCACCAGCATAGGTTGGTGTTTGTTGTATATTATCTAACACACTTTTTGTTGTATTTTCACTTATACTAAGTGGTTGAGTTTGATTTAGTATTTGATTTAATACTGGATTCTTACTCAACACTCTTTGAGGTTGGGTTGGTTGTATTGATTCTATAATAGGCTCATCCATAAATGTAGGTTGTGTTGGTACTATTTGCTTGGTTGGTTTTAAAGCTTCTCTTAGTTGTTTATTTTCCTTTAACAACTTTGCCATCTCTTTTTTAACACCTTCCTTTACCAACTTTGGTAGGACTGATTTAATCTCACCTTCTACAATAATTTGAATTGCCTTTACTAATTTATCAGTATTCATTTTATTATCTTTTATATTACTCTCCTTATAAATATTTAAATTAAGTATTTTCGATTTTTAATCACAGCAGCAACCATCATCTTCAAGTTGTTGTTGGAAGCTAGCTATATAAGCCTTTACATCAAATGAATCAACATTCATATCAGGCAATGATACATTTACCACATTTTGTAATGAAGTATTCCCATTTAGAAAATCAGTTTGAGTATTACCAACACCATCAGTTTGACCATCAGTTTGATTATTATCAGTTTCATTGGATTGACCATCTATGTTTGATGTGTATCCATCACTACCATCAGGTTGTTCAATTACAGGCGGTTCAGTTCCATCCTCAGATGGGAAGTTGATATTTGGTATTGGAATTATGGGTGGTACTAAGTAACCAGTCCAAGGAATAATACCAGGAGCGGGTATTGGTGTTGGTACCGATGGGTATAATGATGTGGTTTGTATAATACCACCTATTGAAAATAAGTGAACTAATGCGGCTATTATAAATAAATCTACCATTATTATTTGCTTACTCACAGGTTTAATTGGTGGATAAAGTGGCCATACGCCTACATTTACTACTACATTTGAGTTTACAACTAAATTTTGAATTGAACCAGGTGCGGGTATCAATGGTATTGGGAATGGTTTCATTTGAGCACCTGCCCAATATGCTTTTACACCATTACCAAATTCGTTTATTAATGAAAATTTATCAGATGGAGATGCCATTCCTTTTAGTAAAGCAATAGTAAATAAAGCTTCCATCAATTGTTTATTGCCAGTTTGAACTGATTCAAAATTTATGAAATCCTTACCACGCTTTACAGCTGCATCATATTCTTCAGCCCAAACTTTAGCTACTGTTTTAACTGTGTTGGAATTAATTACACCAGTCTTTCTTATTACATTTAGTTTGAATAGACCCCAAGACATTTATGATGTTTTATTTAAGTTACTCAACATAGTTTTGAGTGATGTCTTTACTTTTGTGAAAGATGCAACGTTAAGTGGAGGTGCTGATAATCCAGCTGGTGTTATATGAGTCATTACCTCAATAGCAGATATTAATTCAGTCATTAAATTAACTAAAGTTTCACCCTTAACCAATGATTCTAAGTTTTGGTCACCAATATTAACTTTACCATTACCAGTATTTAAGTTGATATCTCTATCGTTTGTTTTATAATTAGTATCACCATCCAATGTAACATCAATACCACCAGTGGCATCAATAGAAAATAAACTATCAGTTATGATACCAACATCTTTTTTTGATACTAATATCATTTCAGCTGCTTTAGCTGATAATACAATTCTATCTGAATTTAATACAATTTGATTTCCTTTTAATTCAGATGGGTAGTTTTTAAAAGATATATGTTCGTTTTCAGTTGGTAACGTATATGGTAATAAATGACTACGACTACCTAAAAATATAATGTTACCATCTTTATTTATATCTTCAATTGTTGTTTTACCAATTGGGGTTGCACGTGATTCACCATTTTCATCATTACGTATTGTAATGGTTGGGTATAGTTTTTGGTCTGGGTTATTATACCCACTAAATCGTATTGATTGACCAAATCTACTTTCAACAAAAGTATCACCCTCAAAAATACGTAATTTGTGTATATTTAAATCTGATTCAAAATACTCACCATAAGTATCAGTACTCACATTATCAGATTGTGTACTCCTACTTACTCCTGTTTTTTGAACTTTATTATAATCGGATGCATTTGTTTGATTAGGACCTTTATCTTTTGTAGTTGATTTAGATATGATATTAGAATCACCAGATACGTTTGGAGTTGCTGATGTTACTACTCTCTCATATTGCAATCCAACACCATCAACTCGTATAATTCGTACAACTTCGTTTTTTAGAGGTAAAGCAGTGTAATTACTATTATAGGGAATTGCTATTGGTAAATCATTTTCACTTTTTTCATTAGATGATTGTAATCTATATTGGATGGCTCCAATGTATTTGGCTTTTTCATTCTCAGGTATTTCCTTTATATCCAATAGTTCATCATCTATATCAAGTATGACTTTAAAAACAACACCAACACTACTTTTATCGTTAGGTCTAATATCAATTTGTTGGTTACTACCAATGGATATGTTTCTACTACTACCTATTCCCATTTTACTTTTCTAATTTTTGCTTTACTTCTTCGATTTCATTTTGCATATCATCCAAACGTTCAACTTCCATTTGAACTTCATCGATTTGTGATAACAATTGTTCTCGTTCAGCATCAGATAAGAACCCAGCTTCACCCTCACTCTTAGTACCAGCAATCATAATTCGTTGAGCTATTGTAGCAAGTTTAATTAATGATTCATCGTTACGAACAGATGTATCAATTAAATCTTTAATAAGAGGACCTATGTATCTCATATCATTTGGATTACGAACTAATTTTCGTAATTCAGCGATTACTTCAGAGATGTGCCTCTTCTTATTAATTTGATTATTGTAGATATCCTCAAAAAGTCCACTTAAACTTTTACCAGGAAATATTTCGAAATCATTTGACATAGCATATTGATATTGTATTCAATATATAAATATCAATAAAGAAAAAAGTATGGGTTGATGTTATTTACCCTGTCCCCTATAAGCTTTCTTATAATGTTTAGAAGCTTTGTTGTTTGAAGTTCTCGTCTTAGAATGTACACCTGGTCTTGATATGTGCTTCTTCTCTAATTGATTTGATACCGCTTTTGCCATAATTTCTTAATGTAATATTTCATATAAGTATTAGGAATTAATCTAAAGCACCCGCAATTGCCTTTTTCATTGCAACTGAAAATTCGGTTTGTTCAAATGGCAAGTCCTCATCTTGAAGTTGAAGAAGTGTTGCTGATACATTCATCTTTGCACTACCCATCCCAATAGTTTCAACTCCATCCTTTACAACCTTCACCATTACCACAGTTTTCTTTTGTTTAAATTTAAATGGTCCGATTTCGATTCCTTTGGTTGGTGCTTTGATTGATTCAATGGTAACATATATTGGTGAACCATCTTCACATAATGGAGCAGATTGTCCAACAATTTCTTCGGTGATTTGTCTTACACCAAAAGTAAATTTCTCTTCAGGAATTCCTTTAAGAGATGCAAGTGAGATTACACTTGCTACAAAATAGCATACTATTGTATTCATTGTGTTATTGTTTTTGAGTTAATTGTTCTTCTATGTTTACCTAATGTAACTATATAAAATCTATTTAGATTGTTAAATGTTCTCGTATCACTTCGAGGATACTTTGTGTGGTAGTTGAATGTTGTTGCATTTACTTCTATATCATCTTTCTCACTCTGAGTGTAAATAGCATTTTCAGTTATAGGGTTACCACTTTCATAATGACCCCACATCTCTTTTACATCCTCATACCCGACTATCGTATCACCATTGAACTCACAAGTGTGGAAGTCCCAACTACTCATCTCATTTGGAAACATTCTCATATACATTAAGTAGTTCATCTCATTCTGACTCGCTATACTCTGTAAGTTACTTGCATTAACATTTACTCTATAATCCCAATTGGATGGATTTGAGAAGGATACTATTCCCGTAGACAATGTTACTTGTGTTCCTTGACTCTCCCATTGTTGAATCAGGTCTTGTGGGGCATACTCATAGGTTGTTCCAGCTCCATTAAATGATGCTAAGTTTCTTCCCGGTGGAGTTGCTGCCAATGTTCCTGTGTGATTCTCAACACCTTGAGTTGCAGTTGGTGTCCAGCCTTGAGTAGTAATTGTGGTCCATATTTTATTTGTTCCTTCAAATAAAACAATTTGATAATCTACCCAAGCATTTCTATTTGAATAATAAGCTAAGTGAGCACTTATAGTTAATTTTCTATTCGGTGCAGTTCCCGTAGTTTGGTACCTCATATAGTATCCCGATGATGGATATAAATCAGTCCAATATGCCGCTACAACTCCGTTGGGAGCAGTACCACTTGGGAAAGAGCCGGGTGAATACCTACCTGAAGTGTTTCCAAAGGTAATAAAACCATTGGTACATATTCTAAATTGAGAGAATGTTTGACCATAGAACTCAAAGTTGAATCCTATATTAAATGGACCTACATTTGAATCATCATACAAACTTACTGAAGTGCCTGCTGTTGATTGTGGTGAGTATGTTTGAGAGTATATTGAGTGATTAGGTACATAGTTGACATAATGTTCTACCTCAACTTCAATCCCACTCTTGTCTTGTACTCCAACAGTAGCAAATGAAATACTTTGGGCCATCAAACCAATCGGAAATAACAATATGTAAATTAAATATTTTATCATAACAACATTTTAGTACCAGTCATTAGTTGAAAGTTTAATATACCCTCACCCATTAAATATACAGTTGAGGTAGATATGTTAAACTTAAAAGTTTTTGTAACATTAAAATCAAAACTTGTTAGAGGTACAAAAAGGAATCCTCCTTTGAACCATTGTCCTTCATAGAAGAAAGTATAAGGTGAGTACATTGCAATTCCCATAAGGTTCATCGCAAATCCTTTATAACCATTAAAGGTAGTAAATGTACCAATGTTTGCTGCCCAATTTGAGAAAGTTTCATCACCCAATTGACCTACTGAAAAGTTAGTTCCCATTAATGTGGTTAGATACTTATTTTGTTTGAATGCATACATTACATTACCCGTATTGAACCAAGTTTGTTGAGATACATTGTATAGGAATGAATTTGATGCAACAATCATTGATTCTTCAATCTTAAAAGAACCATATCCCGTAAGAGAAAATTCAGTTTGCCCTGTTGTGTAATTCAACAATCCACCAGCGGTAACGGTTTGATTGGTATTTGCCCAAGTAACACCCATATTGAATTTGAGGTTATCATTACCACCTTGTTTATAATCTGAACCATTACGAACAACTACCATATCACCCGATGCGATTAAAGAACCCTTTCTTGCTCTTGCACCCCGCTTCTTTTTCTTTCCACCTCCACCACCACCGGAGTCATCTTCGGAATCAGATGATTGTCCACCCGATTCTGCATCAATATCTTTATCACCAATTGCCCCACCATTAGATGAGCCGCCATCTCCATCAGAAGTTGTATTACCACCGTCGGATGATACACCACCACCAGTATCACCACTTCCTCCAGAACCACCAGAACCTCCACCAGAAGAACCTCCACCGGTATCACCACTACCACCAGAACCTCCACCAGAAGAACCTCCACCGGTATCACCACTACCACCATCTCCACTACCAGAAGAACCACCAGAACCCCCAGTATCCCCACTACCACTTCCACTTCCACCAGTATCACCACCATCGGTACCACTACTACCAGAAGATGAACCACCATCGTTTGAAGAAGAGGTTGATGATGAACTACCAGATGAAGAGGTAGATGTACCCATTCCACCAGATGAACCACCAGATGTGGAAGAACCCAATGTGGCAAGTGCACCCGATATGTTAGATATGGTATTTGATACGTTCGTACCTACCGATGCAGACGTAGAACCACTTACGGCTCCAGCATTTCCAGCACAAGGATTAGAACCCGGTGGGGATGCAGCATTAATAGAAGCAACCCAAGCTTCATAACCACCGGTCTGAAGTTGGGTTGATGTAAAATTCTGATATTGTCCTGCGTAAAAAAGAGTTACCGAACCTGAAGGTTGTGAAATAGTTACAGTATTAGGAACACCAGTACAGGGGTCAATATAAGTGTATTGGAACGATTGTCCAAATGACTTAAACCCTATAAGAAGTAATAATACTATTAACCATTTCTTACCATCCATAACTTTCCATACGTTTCACAAGGTTTACCGTAGCAACCTCTAACGCACGTTGGGTAGCGATACCAACAGTTGAATTATCAAAACCCATTTGTGGATTTTTGAAGAATCCCTCACCTATCTGAGTTGCAGTTCCCTGCCCACTCGCTACGATGTATTGTGAGTTATCTACATTGACCATTCTGATTTGGATACCCATAATAGTAGTGTTAGTTATTTCCGATTTACCCCTTTTATAGTTTTCACCATACGATACTGCGAAATCATAAATCTCAGCATATACGATATACTTAGGTAAAGCAATGCCCTCCATCTTTAACTCAGTTTGCCCATCACCCATTCCATTGAGTTCGGCTTCCCAAGCATCTAACATTTGGTTTTGAATAGCTTCTTTTTCTTCAGCGTATTTGAATCTTTGAGTCATTTCAAAGTTCTCAATGATTCTATTGGATACACCTAAACCAACTCTCTTATCTCTCAACTCAGGGAACATATCCCAAAGTTCTTTATTTACGTTAAGTTTTGATAATTGAACAATTTGTTTCTCACCTGTAAAAGGTGGTAAAGTATTCAATGGTTCTGCTTTCTCAAAATCGGCTTGGTATTGAACCACACCAACTGATGAAGAGCATGAGGTTGCAAATGTACCAACAAATACTAAAGCACAAGCAGTAAGGATGAGCATCAAAGGTGCTACTGTCCATTCTAAAATTACATCTTTTCTCGTTCTCATAATTATTTATTTTTTTCTGCTCGTTCTCTTTTCAATCTAGCCATTCTTTCCATTGGAGTTTCTGGCTTCTCTTCAACTACCTCAACAGGTTCAGCAGGTACTTCCTTTATAGTTTCTCTGATGATTGTTTTTGTAGGAGCAGGAGCTTGTTGTTGTGGAATGTTAATAATTATCTCAGGTCCCGTTACATTCACATTTTGCTGTTGTGTGTTTTCAACAGGTACTACAATCTCAGTTGGAGTTTCTGATTCTTCTTCAATACCCAACAATGTATTAAATTGAGTTGTTACAAATGTACCTACACCAGCAACCAATGTTCCCAACAATCCAATCACACCCTTTTTAAGGTTAGACATTCCTTCTTTGATTTCTTCTTTCATAATAAATTAATGTTACTTCTTAATAATTCTATAAACTTTATCTCTATCTTGCGTAACTAATCTCACCAAATACATTCCGTTTGGTAAGTTTTCCATTGTGAAACCTTGGAATTGGAAACCACTTTGATAAATCTTATCAGACCATCTTATAGCTTCTCTACCATTAATATCGTAAACGATTGCATTTACATCACCATCTTCTAAGTAAGTGTGATATTCAAATACAATCCAATGTCCCATAAGTTCAGTTGTTGGATTTGGATAAACTTTAAATCCATTCATTAATTGATTTAATTCTGGGTCAATAGAAGTTCTATTCACAACCGAACCATCGTTTGGTGAAGGCTTAACACTAACATCTTGTGCATATCTATCACCTGCCATTTTTTCAACTATTTTTAATGGTGATTGATTCCAACCCAATGGGTCAATTACCTCAAAGTTAAATGTGAACTGAGTTGTCATATCATCAACCAATGCTGGGTTTAATCTATCCTCATGCCCTGCCCAAAATACTTTTCCTTTCTCAACCGATAGAACCGATGTCCACTTAGAAGTTGCATCACCCATTTCAATTGATTCAAATCTAAAGATAGTAGTATCGAATTCAATACCCATTTGGATAGCACCTAATTGGTTACCAAATGTGTAAAGGGTTACAGGCACACTCATCTTATTATCAACTGTCATTGTTAACTTAGGAATTCTAAATTCAACAGTATCGGGTTTGTTTGAAAGATATACCGCTGGGTCTAAGATATAATCAGTACCAATACCAGGGTTAGCCATTTTAGCAACTAACACACCAGGGTTGTTGTATCCCGTTGTAGTTGCATCACCCACTACATAGATGTAAGGTTTAAGTGAATCCATTGAGTTTACGATTGTATCAATTGAATAAACTCTTGGAGTGTTTGTCCAAGTTGGAGATGCGGTTGCTGCTAATGCTGATGTGTACTCATCTGGCCATAAGATTGCCACATTGTTCACACCACTAAATAAGGATGTCCACGTTGTAGATTGTAATGCTAATCTATTGAACATTGCGAATGCATCTGAAATGGTTACATCGTTACTTTCGTTAATATCACCAGCATACCATTCGATTCCCGAAAGTGTGTCTTGTTGAGAAGCTTGGTTTGCTAATTTATATGCATCAGTTACGGATAATGCAAACCCATCACTCATCGTATCAGATTGTGCAGTAACTCTCAGATGCCAAAATGCGGTATCTAATTGGTCTTGTACAACGAACAATCCATTTGAGTTTGTTGAATCCATTGAGATTGGTGTCCATAAACCAGAAACATCTGATTTTAATCTTTTTTGAGCGGTAAACCACATACCTTGTGCTGGAGTTCCATCTGCGTTTCTTGCAATGATTGGGAACTCTAAGTTATCCATTTGGAAATTACCACCATAGTTGTACATTTCCAATGGAACATCTAAACCAGAAGTTGTAGTTGCTAAGTTGTTGTAAGTTGTTGAACCGGCAACTGCGATTGAATCTACAACACCATCGTATGCAGTTGTGTGATACAATCTTAGTTTGAACATTGCTCCATCCGCCCAATCAAATCCACTATTCGTACCCGTATAAGATGCGATAACATTCACATAATCGGAATTAGCGAAGTAAGAACCATACTTATCCGTAATCGGAGTAGCAGTTGGTCCCCAATAAATCTCAGGAGTTGCAAACTTAACATCATCGTAGAAGATTCTGAACTGAACTGCTGAGAATATATCAGAAGGAGTTGGGTTAGCATAGTGTAAATATATTTCAGTATAACCCACCGAAATATCTTGCTCTAAAGTAAATAGAGTATCCACAAGTATATGTGGGGAGTTTGAGTTAGGAGCTGTAAGTATTTCATTAGCCCCATTTTGACCATAAGACACAAATGGTAACATTAGTATCAGGCCTAATAAAAATCGTTTCATAAGATAATTACTCTTTAGTGAAGTAACTATAACTTATTAATAGAACGGAAGTAATTAATAAAACTGTTTTAGGAATTTGTAGTGTTTCCTAATTTATCTAAATATAAGTATTATACTAATAAGAAAAGAACTCATCTTCATCTGGATTATCCGATATATGACCATAATCCAAATATTCATTTAACATTCTCTTTTGATGTTCCTTCATTACATTAACAACTTTAGTAATATAATGAGTTTTACAATCTGTCATTTCTCTTATTAAAAGATATAAATGCTTTTTGTTAAAGTTCTCTATGAATTGACTTCTTCTAAATAGTTCTAAGATTGCATCTGCTATTTGTATATCACGTTTCTTTGTGAAAACTTTTGTTAAGTTCTTATCCCAATACTCCAACATTAGTTCTTTGAATTCATTAAATTCAGAACCTTGTTGGTCCTCATGAAAACTATCTTCAGGATTCCAAGATTCAGGCATCTGAGAAAGTAATGCTGTTTTTTTGTATCGTTTGTAATTTCCATTGTTTTGTAGAATTAGATGATTCTTTGCAACAATAGAAAAATATGAAAAAGCTCTACCTTTGTCAGGCTTATACATATGTATTTTTTGTATTAATACAGATACTACTTCATGTTGAATATCTGATTTAGGTACATCAAAATATGAAAACTTAAATGTATTTAAAATATTTTCAGCTAGTTTTTCAAATGGAAATTTGATACGTTCTTTATATATTTTATTTCGTTCTCGTGGGTCTTTACTAGCATTGTACTCAACTATTGCATCTTGTGCAGGCGTTCCGAAATATATTTTTGATTTCTTTTTTCTTGGTTTTGCCATAATTTAAATGTTATCTTTATATTTTTTAATAACATCTTTTAGTTCTGTAAACACTACACCTACTTCATCATCAGATTCAAACGAACCTTTTAAATCTAACTGTCGCATTTCCTCTAACATAGTTTCCAATGTTTGTAGAGTATTATAATCATTATTAACAACGTTTTGTTGAGATTGTTCTACTTGAGTAACCAAACGAATACCTCTCCAAAAAAGAAAGATATTTAGTATGATTGATACTCCTAATGTAATATATAAAATTTCCATAATATAAAAGATAATGTAAATATACGAAAAATATTTCAATTTTCCAAATTTATTTTTAAGCTTCTCCCTTTGGTCCCATTAGAAATGGTGAATAATCAAACTTATCCTCAGATTTATTTGATATTCTATCCAACTCTTTAATCTTAACTATAAGATTATCATCAAACGTATCAGCATCTATTAACTCATTTTCTATCAACATATCCATTATTGTTTCAACTATTACTTCTAAAGTTAATAGTTTGTGTAGTATAACATCATCCATTATACTAAAGAACCAGTTGTTATATTCATTGAATTAATTAGTTGTTCAAATTCCTTATTTAGTTCTGGTCTATTTTCAGTTTCACCAAAAGCTCGTTTGATTGATTTCGGTTGATACCCTATTGAACTTGCTAAACGAACGCACATAATTTTAAATTCATATATGTTCATATCATCGGGCATATCAAATGATATACTCATTGCTTCCCTATTAGTAGGTTCTTCTGATTTGTATGATAGTATAGCCATTAAACTAATTGGTATCCGTTGTTCAACAATGTTTGTGCTTTTTTGTATTTCACAAATTCCATTTCACCTTCAGGTGATTGTAACATAACTCTTTCATTTCGACCAGGTGTTTTCTTAGCAGTTATCTGAGTTGTGTATCTTCGAGTTGGATGCGTAACATCAATTCCATCAATTGAATCAATTAATCGTTGTGCAATCACACATTCAAACAAACCAATATCTTCCATATACTCTGTTTCATTTTTCCAAGATGTTTTATCTGCCTTAAACTCAACTACACCTAAGTTATCGGTATCAACTGAAAAGGATGAGTGTCTAACCGTCTTTCTAGTCTTATTTTTTAATGTATCCCTTTCAAAGTAAACAACCATATTATCGGAACGTTCAATAACTACTGGGTTAACTAATGTTAATTCATCATACTCACCTCCAAATCTAAGTGTTATAATTCTCTTATCAATACCAACATCGTTTCCACTAAATGTAATACCATCTAAATTAGATATTGCATTTTTATATTGAGTTAAATCCTCATTAGTAACTTCTGTTTTATTTATTGCTCTTACTATCATAATATTCTTTTAATTTTTTCTCCAAATAATCCATTGATTCTGAACTACCCACTAAACCATCATACTTAGCGTAATAACGTAATACATCTGGGTTAGCTTCTATACTTTCTTTTAAATCCTCTATGTGAGGTAAGTGTGTATGAGTGTAACTCATTATAATAAATCTTCTGGTGTTTGTTTGTAAACTCTATAACTATCTTCATCAAAATGTTCAGTAGAAACTTCAAACACAATTGAGTTATCTTCCAATGCTATTAATTGATGAGGTTGACCTCTTTCGATTGTAACAGATTGCCCTTTTTCTAAAGTAGTGCCTTCTAATTTACCATTTTCAATATCTAACCAATTGAATTGAAATCTACCTTCCTGTACATACCAACTTTCTTTTTTCTGAAGATGGTAATGCATTGAGAATCTATTTCTATCTTTTGTGAATACTAATAACTTACCACAATACTCATTATCATTATGAATCCATAGTTCGTATCCCCAATTCTTTTCAACTCTCTTAGGAGTTGTTATATCTATATCTATAATCATTTTATCCTTTTATTAGTTTACTCACTTTATTAATGAATGGAAGTATAGCAAGTTCTTTTGCTTTGGCTTCTACCATAATATCAACATCTAATCCATATGTGTTTGGTATAGTATTAATATAATCAGAGTGAGCTTGTGGTTTTAACTTTTCGTTTTCTTCATGCAGTGCTTTTGATTCTGAATAATGTACAACTGGAGTTATACCATCCGGCCAAGTTGTAGCTGCTAACTTAATAGCTTCTTCTTCACTTAATCCACCTGTACAAAATTGGTGGTGGTGATAATCAAATACGATTGGAATACCAATACGTTCATGTATGTACATTAAATCTTTAACTGAGTACATTGATGCTTTATCATCATTCTCAACAGTTAATCTACTTTGTACTGATGGTGATAATCTTTTGAAGTTCTCACAAAATCTATCCATTGCAGATATCTTATCACCATATACACCATTACAATGTATGTTAAGTTTATTATAAGGGGTTTGAGATAATCCCATTAAATCAAATACCCTACCATGTATTTCTAAATCAGTAATTGTATTTTGTACCACATTTTCACGAGGTGAAACTAATACATTGAAAGGACCGGGATGTGAAGTAATTCTAATTCCATTATCGATAGCAAACTTACCACTCTTTTCCAATTCAGCTTTGATACTATTGAATTGTGGTAATTCTTCGAATTTGTAATTAGATGCCCATGGAAAGAAGTCTGATGATAGTCTGAAAAAGTTTATTCCATTTTCTTTATTCCATTTTAATATATGTAGTAAATCCTTAGCATTCTTTAGACCCAATTCACCAGCATAATTCAAACCCTTTTCATTAAAAGTTTTTTTAATCATTGAACGATTAGTGGTAATTTTTGGCTTACTGGTCGATAAAGTCATATTAATACAAGCGTATCCTAAATTCATTTTCTATTTGTTTATACACAAATATACGAAAAAGATTTGATATAACCAAATATTAATTAATATGTTTTTGAAGTAAAGTCTGTTGGGTATGAATTATCGGATTGATTCTTTACATAAGTTAACCAATAGTTAACTGCATTTTGGTTATTAATCCAATTACTTCTATCACCCCAATTAAAGTTTGCTCTAGCATAGAATGGCTTTTCATTCATTACATATTGTGCTCTCTTTGATGATGATGGTGCTGGTTCATCTATTAAACCATCTCCATTATTATCATATCCATCAATAGTTCCATCACCATCAATATCAATACCTCTACGAGATGTATCTTTTTTTAGATTATCTAATGGGTTTATAAAATCTTTATATGAATTAACTGCTTCGTTTAGAACTTCGTTTGGTTCAACATCATCTTCCCATTCTTCGGATTCTTCTATTTCATCCTCTAAGAACTTTTCTCTATCATTTGATTTGATAGTATAATATTCGTTTAGCTCATCTTCACTTAAAATATCCTCTATATCCATATCGGATACCATATCATTCATTACCATATCCAATGCATGGTCTTCATCCCATTCTTCTGGTAATTCTGGTTCGGGAAACTGATTTTTGAAATCTTCCATTTCCTCTTCACTCCACATTCCATCATCTTCAGATTCTTCACCACTATCATCAATAGTGATATCATCACCATAGAGTTCTCTTTTCTCAACTACCTTCTTTTTATCCTTTTCACCTTTATCAACCTTTAATGCGGTGTTGAATGCTATTACTAATGTTACTGCTAATGGGTCAAATACAAATACGATAAATAGTGCAAACCAATTTACAATAGTATTCATCGGCTTACCAGTTGCCTCTGCAATAAACTTTAGAGGACCTACTTCACCTGCAACTTCTGAACTTTGTTGTATGTTGAGTACTTTAATATCTAATGATGTGATTGAATCAGATAGTACTTCTATCTTTTGTGATACCCGTTCTCTTTCCGATTTAGCATCGTTCAATTGTCTTTCCAATGCTCTACGAGTTGAAGAGGATGTTGTAGTAATTATCTCACCCGTCTCTTTATCTTTATACTGAATTACATTATTTGATAATCCCTTTGATAATTCAGATATGGATTCTGCTAATTGTTTCTTTTCAGAGGTGTATCCATCTAATTGTTCTTGAAATCTTCCCTTCTTTAATTCAACCAACTCTATTTGTTTATCAACAACCCCTAATTGGTCTGCGGTGATTTGATATGCGGATGTTAAGAATCCATAAATACCTGCTGAGGTGATTAAGATTAATACAAATACACCTACTAATAGATAAGTACGAAGTGCTTTATTAATCTTATCCCAATAATTGTATAAGAATCCAGCAGATATTAATTTACCAAATTCTAAAGAACTTGCCATTAGGATAACAGCAGTACTTGCTCCTGCGAATAACTTGGATAACCCAGTTACCGAAAAGAAAGCCGCGGCTGTTGCGATGAACAAAGCTGCTAAACCTAATAAAAGAGTTCTGAATTTCACCTTATGATAGCTCCACTATATTTTTTGATAGATTCAATAGATATTGAATTTCATTTGCTAACTTAATAGCATCAGATTGGTTAGATGGTCGTTTACCTTCTAACATTTCTTGAATAGTATTTAATCTATTTTCAATACCTTCAATGTGATTTAATGCTTTTTCTTTATATGCTGGTTTCATAAAACTTATTATTTTGTGTATATATAAATATCAAAAAACGAAAAAGGGAGATTTTTCAACCTCCCTCTATTCGATTCTCATAACCTAAATTAAAATTTGATTTTAATTTTCTTAGATTTCATCTCTTCTTTTTTATCTAAAGTTAGAGTTAAAATTCCGTTCTCAATTACTGCATCAGTAGTCGTTCCATCGTACTCCCTACCAACAGTAAATGTGAGATTAATATCACTTACAAATGGATTAGTAGGATTACCACAATCAGCTTTAATTGTAAGTTCACCTTCGTTCACTTCAACCTCAACATTTTTGGGAAGGTGACCAACTACGTTCACAATTAGTTTGATATTATCCACATCACTTCTATCAATATAATAGTTGCCACTACTTGGTGTTTTAATAAATGATGGTCGTTTTTTTATCACCTCATCGATTAAGTTATCTAAAATGTAATTCATAATTCTTTTTGTTTTAAAGTTATACGATGTGTATATTACCAAATCTATACCAATTAGATTAGTATGACTTTTTTTCCGATTTATTAAAAGTTTTCGGAAATATTGTCATACATTCCAGTTGATTTACGATATTCTGAGTTCTCTATTCGTGTACTCATATGGTCAGCCCAATGTAGAATATATGGTAAATCGGTTTTTACTTGAAAATCTTCGTTGTAAGAAATGAAATACTTCTTAGTAGCATCATTATATAAGCCATCAGCCATATGAATACCCAATTGTTCTTTCTGAGTATATTTGATTCCATATTGATTCAATAACCAAAATGCTCTATCAGTTACATCAAAGTATTGTAACTTTGGATTGTGAGTAAAGTATTCCTTTTTATTCTTTTGATGCCACTCTGATGTTTGTGGTAAGTAGTATGGTTCTTTACCATCACCCAACTTTCCTAAATCATGGTGGAATGCTGCGAACAATAATTCCTCATCGGTAAAGTTAATAATACCACCACTAGCTTCAAACATCTTTTTGATTTTGTAAGCGTTTGTAGCAACATTCATAACATGGTCTATGTAACCACCCGGATATGCTGAGTGGAAATTAAGTTTACCACTCGCAGGTGCCATTGCTAATTCATTGCCCAATTCATTTGGAGAATACATATGTAATAATTTCTCCAATCGTTCTCCACTAAATACTTTTGAGATAGCCGCAATAAATCTATTATAGTTATCTTCTAATTGTTTTTCATTATAATTTCTAATCATTCTTCTATATATTTTCCAGTTAATGCTCTATATAATATTTCTAACTCTTCTTCAGTTCCACAAAATCCCAATCCATCCGTATCCAACATTTCAATGAAGAACTCACCATCATTTAAACCTAATGCTTTTAGTTCATGCACTTCATCGGTTGCATTTGAAACCAACATTGGTGTGTATTTATCGATATTAGTTTTTGGTAATGGTAATGTGTAAAAGAAAGGTCCATCATCGTTATCATCAGCTTCTTCTTCACTATTCTCATACACATCATCTATTGATGAAAACTCATCAGCGGAATACTTTTTCCAACCCTGTCTGATAAACGTTTCTTCGGTTATTGGTGTTGCTCTTAATTTAGCAGTTCTTATCATTCTAATATAACTTTAAGTGTATCGTAATATGTTTTATATTCTGTCCACATTCTTGCAGTAACAGTCATTGTATCACCTCTCATTTCATATATCGGTGCAATCATTGTATTTATCTCACCACCAGTTCCACTATATGAAGATGAATTTACAGTTGGTACAATAAGACCTGCTGGAATATTTAGTTGAATAGTATCAATAACAACCCATTGCCCCAATACATTTATAGTACTCCTAACAACATATGCTTCTTGATTATCACCAGTAATCCAATTGTGAGATGATTCCCATTCAATAAATTCAGCTGGTGTTGGTTCCATATCATCTTTTAAAACACTACCAGTGATTCTACGGACTGTTTGTTTGTTATTCGATAATGTATCTAAAGTTAATCGATAATATCCATTGGAATCAATTGGTAATGATTGTGTACCAGCTTCAGTTAATAATGAATCAATTGATAATTCATAGGTGGGTATTGGTTCGATGTGATTATCTTCACAACTTACAAAAGTAATTCCCAATACTAATATCAGTAATCCTCTTAGTAATTTCATTATAGTAGTTTTTCTAAAATTGATTCCCAAGTTGGATACTCATTTGGAGTACCATCACCTTCCCAATCTAATCCATATTGAAGTAGTTCACCTTTGAACTCACCAGCTCCGTTTTTCTTTCTATCATCAATAAGGTAATCACCCATCAACATATTCTTTTGGTGAGTGGTAACTATTCTTTTGTGAAATAACGTACCGAAGTGATTTTCAATCCAATATCTTTTATCAGTTAGTGATTCGGGATTTCCCCAAGGTGCTGAAGTAGCTATATATAATTCATACTTACCACTCTCAGCTAATTTCTTTACAGCTTCGATAGCTCCTTTTATTGGAGGTGGGTTTCTGAATATACCAGCGATGTGGTCAGGGTTTTCTTTGTATCTTTCATACAAATGGGGATGGTTTAAAAACCATTGATTGATATTGGTAGTTAAATCAACTAACACACCATCCATATCAATATAAACTATTTTTTTATTCATTTAATTATTTTTAAAGGGTTTAACTTACTCACTCATATTACTTGTCTAATATACGAAATATATTTGGAACTACCAAATGTTTTATCAATTATTTTAACCATAAATTGTAAACATAATCATAGCTTGATTGAAGTTCTTCAGATAGTTTTGTAAATAATCGTTCTCTAACTAAGCTATCCCAAACATTAAGATAACGATAGATATCACCACCTTGAAACAATTCGTTTAATAAGCCTGAGAAAGTTACATTCTCATTAAGTTCAATTCCCAGCTCATCGGTTGGATAATTATTTAAATAAAATTCTTTAATTGTCATTGTTTAAGTTTTAAAAGGGTTAATGTAGTGGGGAACTCTCCCCCTCTCAACTACACTACTAATATACGAAATGTAATTGACATGGCCAAGGAAAATCGTAATTATTTTAAGTAATCAGGTCCGTAATAACTCCAACTATCAGTACCATCAAAGATGTTACCTCTACTATGTTTAGCGGGGGTTCTCCACCCAGCTGGTTTAAGTAAATCACCTTTTTTAATTGGTGAGTTTTTTAATTCACCATCAACCATAGAGATAAATCCCCATACAGAAGATTCTGAGATTAGTTTAATATATTTATTACCTTTCTCAGCAGTAAGAGGTGAGTACTCTTTGTATCCGAATTTACCATCCCAATACTCTTTTCTTTCTTCATTAACTTTTTCAAGCCACAAATCAAATTTACTTTTCATATTTATTGTTTTTAAAAGGGTTAACGTAGTGTGAGAACTTCCCCACTTAACTACACCCCTAATATACGAAATCAATATGACATACACAAGCTTTTTCTCATTTATTTTCAAAAAAAATCCCCACTAAAGAAATTAATCAATAGTGGGGAAATACACCTCTAAGGTAGCTGCCGTCAAGGATATCGTTAACTATATTCGTATAGTAATTTTAGTACTTCATTCAATGCTTCATGTCTATGGTTATCCAATAGATTTATAGCGTGTACGTGTTCTGATACTTTTATTTTAGGTACATCATGTACTGCAGAATCAGCTTTGAATTTTAAATCAATTTGTTGTGGGTCACCAGTGAGTATCATAGTAGAACCTTTACCCAATCTACCTAAAGCCATTCCCAATTGTGCTTTGGTTAAGTTTTGGAATTCATCTACAATCACTACTGCGTTTTCAAAAGTTCTACCTCTAAAGTGAGCTAACGATACTAATTCAATAGTATCATCCTTTTCCATCTTTTCTAAGATTGGTGGTTTATTATAAACCTTTCTCATATTAGAACGAATTGGAACTAACCAAGGTTCCATCTTCTCTTCTAATGAACCCGGAAGGAATCCATTATCTTCATTAGAAACTGTTGGTCTTGTTATAACAATTTTATTTACCTGTCTTGTAAAGTACATATCTAATGCAACTTGAACTGCCAATAATGTTTTTCCAGAACCTGCTTTTCCTTGAATAAAATTATAAGGATGTCTTAGTATATTTGATTTAGCTTCTTTTTGTTCATCAGATAATGTAATATTGAATTTTACCTTTCCTTTTGGAGGTGATTTTGTAATGTTCTCTGCCATTTAAATTAAATTAAAGTTGAAATCTTATTTACTTTTCTTTTTTTCGTTATTAATAATGATTTTTCAAATCTAACGATATCGGCACATACTTCATATCGTTCTAATACTTCGCATAAGTTGAGAAGTTTCTTTAAAGCTAATTTATAATCTGATTTTTCTAAGACTGATACAGCATCTACATCTGCAAATTCTATTAGTATTACCGATTGGAGTTTCATCTTTTGTGCGGTTTTTATTGTTTCCAATATTCCGTTAAGATACTCATCACCACTTTTGTATATGTAACGTGTTATAGTTTCATTAGTGGGAGATATATATTTTCTCCAGTCAACATTTAATAATGGTCTTTTCTTCAAAGTATAAAATGTTTAATCGTTATTATCTATAAGTAGTATGTATAGTTATTAATTAGTTAAACCTAATCGCTACCACCACCCCCACCACCAGTGTTATCACCATCACCAGAACCAGTATCGGTTTGATTACCACTTCCAGTGTTTCCACTTCCAGTGTTCCCACTTTGTGTATCAGTATCAGGTATATTTGTAGTATCAGTATCAGGTATATTTGTAGTATCAGTTGATGGTTCATCCTCACCCGAATCCGTATTTATGGTACTAACCCATTCACCTATCACATTTGGTGCAAGTAATCTTTCATCATAGTTTGGATTTGGTTTAGTAACTACCCAACTTATATATTTAATTAATTCAATTAAATCATATGATGGATTTGCTACTAAGTTACCATCCGAATCAGATACATAGTTAGTATATGTAAATAAATTTCTACTTACCTCAACATTTTTATTACTGTTTAAGTTGATAGATAATTCAGTTGCTATCATTTGCTCAGTTAATAAGTTAAGGG
>Ga0209771_1000824_pt1 | contig 20488 bp, 8 predicted proteins | sample SaaInl59LU_5_DNA_FD_184639 | JGI IMG/M metagenome (GOLD analysis project Ga0209771, IMG submission 184639) | Marine microbial communities from expanding oxygen minimum zones in the Saanich Inlet - ESP_59LU_5_DNA (SPAdes) (version 2) | ecosystem: Environmental > Aquatic > Marine > Intertidal zone ... | reverse complement strand
AAGACCCGTATAGAAAATTGTTTTTTCATCGTCAGTACCTCCTTTGACATTAATTTTTGATAATTCTTTTTTCCAAGTTTCATGCGCATCATTTTTAACTTTATTAAAGTCCCAATGATTAATCTCAGCCTCTAAATTTTTACTAGCACCTTCATAATCAACAGAAGAAATACCAACCTTTGCCAAAACGTCTTCTCCAACTTTTGTATTAAAGGTTAATACAGCCACCAATTTTTTTGACATTCTGTTTGGTAAGGTTTCTATTTTTTTTCCGTTTTCGAAAAAAGTAACTGTAAAAGGTTTATTAAATTTTGCATTGAAAAAAATGTCTTGCGTCACAGCCCAACCACCAGACCCTTTATAGCCAGCAATTTCAGTATCAGAAATTAATTTAAATTGATGGTTTGGTTTATGGTCTGGATAAATGGTATGCGATAAATCTATAATAATTCCTGATTTCCCTTCTTTGTTGAATGTGTACTTATGAAAACCAGCTCTTTTAGAAGCCGTCAGTTCTGCTTTGATATTGTAATCCTTTAATAAAACGGAATAAAACCCAGGAGATGACACTTCATCATCATGGATAAATCGAGAACGGTACCCTGAATCTGGATCTTCTGGAGTCCCTGGAATTACTTTCGCTTCACCCGAAAAAGGCATAAATAAAAAGTCGCCTAAATCACTAATTCCTGTTCCACTTAAATGGGTATGAGAAAATCCTAAAATCGAAGTATCTGTGTAATGATAGCCTCCACAAGCATCCCAACCTAAAGTTCTTGTGTCTGGACTTAATTGTACCATTCCATAAGGCGTAGTGGCGCCTGGAAACGTATGCCCATGACCACCTGTACCTATAAAGGTGTTTACATATGTTGTATTGTCAATAGATTTTTTAGTTGTTTTTGTGGCTTTAACAAAAGACAAAAGACCTATTACAGATAGAAGCAGCAAGTAACTTTTTATATTTTTCATAGGTATTCTGGTATTAATTTTTAAAATCGTTTGGTATCAAAGATGGATCTGCACCCCAATTTTTATTTGGATATTTCCCCATTTCTAATGTGATGGTCGCACCATTAACTAGATCATTATGTGTAAACCAAGGCCCTTTTAGTTCTTTTCCGTTTAATGTTGCTGACTGTATGTATTTATTAGTTTCATTACAGTTTGGTGCATTTATGGTGAATTTTTTACCATTTGGTTGGTTGATGCTAATTTTTGAAAACAAAGGGGTTCCAATTGTATAAACGGGGATTCCCGGAGTGATTGGATAAAAGCCCATTGCAGAAAACACGACAAAGGCAGACATGCCGCCTCCATCTTCATCGCCTGGAATACCAAAAATGTTGTCTTTAAACCAAGTGTTCAGAAGCATTCTTATTTTCTTTTGCGCTTTCCAAGGTGACTCTGTGAAATTGTATAAATAGGGGATATGAAAACTGGGTTCATTCCCCATAGAATATTGCCCAACGATGCCGGTGAAATCTGGAAATCTTGCATTTAATGCATACGTGCTTCTCCCTAAATCTTCTCTAAACATTTGATCTAAACGTTCTTCAAACGTTTTTCGACCACCCATTAATTCTTGTAATCCTAAAATATCTTGTTGGACATTCCATAGGTAGGTCCACCCATTATTTTCATCATAATAATCTCTACCGCCCATTCCGCCATCAAATTTTGGATCGATATTAATCCAATTTCCTTTGGCATCTTTAGGCATAAAGAATCCTTTTTCCTCCCAATATAGTTTTTTGTAATTCTGGGCTGTTTTGGAGAAGTATTTATAATCTTCCTCTTTGCCTAGTTCCTTAGAAAATTCGGCTAAAGCCCAATCGTCATAGCCTTGAGCTAAGGTAACTGCTACGGATTGCCTTTTTTCAAAATCATGAACTCTAGGCTCTTTTTCTTTTTCCCCGGGGTACAATGCTGGAAAATAGCCAAGTTTTAAAGCGAGTTTATCAAGAGGAGCATGCGCTCCCATTTTCCAAGGAATCATGGTGCCTTTTAACGCATTTTTTTTCATGGCCTCAAAAGCTGTGTCTACATCAAAATTATCAACACCTTTTCTGTAAGCATCCAACAACATGATGGTCGAGTGGAAGCCATTCATTGGAGGGGCATCTCCATGAATTTGTGGAAATTGAGGTAACCATCCCGATTGTTCATACATTCTTACATAAGAAGCCATCATGTCTGATTCCAAATCTGGTTGTAAAATATAGCGCAACGGATGCAATGCTAAAAACGTATCCCAAACCCAATCATCTGCATAGAAGTCTTGTTCCCCTTCGTGAACTTTTTGATCGTAATTACTGTAATAGGTTCCGTCTTCAGTAATGTTTATCATTCGTTCATAGGAACGGTAAAGTGCGGTATAAAATGTTCTTTTGTAAGCCTCACTGCCGCCTTCAACTTCAATTTGATCTAGTACAATAGACCATTTCTCACGGGCTTTCTCTTTTACGTTATCAAAATTGAAGTCTGGAATTTCTCTTTCTAAATTTTTCTTTGCTTGCTCAATACTTATAAATGAGATGCCATATTTAAATTGAACTTGATTGATGTTTGAATCGTTCCAAGTTATCCAAGAGTTGAGGGTGTTTTCTGTAGTTTCTATAGAGGTAAACACTCCTTTTTTATCTGTTACAGCGTAAACATAGCCTAACATTCCTTCAAAAGATTCTGTCCCCGTAAGAGCGCCGTTCTCATTTAACTGCCAATCGTCACCAGTTAAATCACTTAAAAATAATTTTCTAGTATCTTTATTTTGATAGGTGAATTTAAAGATACCTGCTTGAGCTGCGGGCGTAAATTCTGTAACAATATTATAATCTTCTAGCCAAGTGGAGTAGTAGTAAGGATGTGCAATTTCTAGCTCTTGATCCCAAGCAGAAATCGGTTTATCTGCTTCATTTACAGCTCCTGAAACAGGCATGATATTAAAAAGTAAATCAGACCTATGCTTTCGTGTTGTTAATGGAAAAGAAGTGATTTGATCGTCTCTGTAGTCTTTTCTTTCTGGATACATTCGTACCATTGAATTTGGCAAATGTATGCGTGTTCTTGTCGGTTGTAAAAAAGGCGCAACGCCTCCAATTTGTGGATCAACATAGTTTACATTATCACTATTTTTTGAGGTGCCTTTTGTTGAGTTACATGAAAATATGAGCAGAGAAATCACTACTATTTTTATATAAATAATAAATTCTATTTTTGGTATAAAGGTCTTTAAATTCATAAACTGTGGAATTATTTTACGTAAGGATAAACGGGCTGCTCTTTTGTTAGAGGAATTTCTTTACGCAACATTTTGGTCGCTTGTCCTGTTTGCCATAAGTAGTAATCTGATGGTAGCCCTTCATAGGTTAGAAATTGACTTTCTCCTACGGGAGGGTTATTATCTACTTTGAAAATACAAGTGCCTTCATCAATCTCATCAAACATGGCAACGTAAATTGTTTTTACATCAGAAGAAATAGCGTTATAAAATTGCCGCCACAAGAACCCCCCTTTTAAGCGTGGTATTTGATTGAAAATAGTCCTATCGTTTTTCATGTTTGCCCAACTAAATCCTGGAAAAACAACTGGCATATACATCAAACCATTTTTGGTACACCATTGCTGATCTTTTACCGTATAGTTTTCTTTATGCTGATCTGCGGATTCTAAATTATTATACCTTCCAGGTGTCCATGGATGCACAATATCAGCCATTTTAATAACCTCGTGTAATTTAGGATCATTTACAGCATCTCTGTCTAAAGTTCTCCACCCCGTTGGAACACCCAAAAGCACAACACAATTTCCATATTTTGGATCGTTTTTAAAGAAATTAATGAGTTCTTTGATGTTCTCTAAAGTGTATTTCCTATTTTCAAAACCAACGCCCCAAAGAGAAACCACTGCTTTTCCTTTATAGGTTAAAACATTCGGGTTAGTGGGATCATTTAACTTATATTTTCTAACGAGTTGTTTCCAATCTTTTATAGTGGTTTCTACAACATTAGTACTGTTAGTTCCTGAAAGGTCGTACATTAAACTCAATACTTTATTGTTGTTTTTTGCAGCTTTAAAACAGTTGTCAAAAACAGTATTATAATTATCGCTTCTTTTTTTCCCTCTAGTTAAGCCTACTACAAAACGTTGTGCAAATACCCCATCTATACCATAATCTTTCATCCATTTGAAATGGAGATTAACGGTTTTGAAGTCGGCGGAACTAAATACAAATGCAGGTGTATTAGTTTTATATTTAAAAGCGGTTTTATATTGATTGCTTTGTTGAATTTCATCCATTTCTGGCCAAAAATCTATCGAAGCACTTCCAGGATAAAATTTAGCGTTATTCCCATAGTGTTTCCAATTTAATTTTGAACCATCTCCTTTAGCATTAAACCATCCTTGATAGCCCGCTAAGATTTTTCCTTCAATAGCGTTGTTTATTTGTGGAAGACTTTTTTTAGTTAGGGTATCACTATTAGTACTGCTTTTACAACTGTGCAAAAGAAAAACACTAATGAATGTAACGTATAAAATTAATTCTCTATTCATTTACGAATTAATTTACTTTAAATTCTTCTCTTAAAATTTGAAGGTACTCCTCTCCATAAGTGTCTGCGGATTCTAATTGAGTTCCTCTATTCCAATCATTAAAGGAATCGATAAGAACGATTTTATTAGCGCCAGCAGCTCTTCTGGCTATATTACTAAAATCTCTAAACCAATTTTCATCTTTATCAAATACATGTATATTACTTCCAGAATTAATTATTTTTAAATTCAAAGAAGGTGAAATTGTGGGAATATATTCGATATTATAGTCCAACCAAGTTTCTTTATGATATCCCCAAGCGATATCTACGAATTTATTGAAGTTTACGATTCTATCATGTGCATTCACATTAATTGTGGCATAGGTGTTGTGAGTCACAGCATCTACACCGCCTATAAATCTAAAGTCAAATCTTAAAGTAGGCGACCAATCATTTTGCATCCCTATTAGATACAGTTCGATGCCCAGATCAGATAATTCAGCTCGCATTTGCTGATATAAAGCAGCATTATCATTGGAATGAAGATTGTGGCTGTTAAACATGTATACTATGTTTTTATCATCGGTTTTCATGTAGTTAGGCTGGTCAAAATAAGGAATCATTAATTTAAAATCATCAATAAACCGTTGTACCAAGCCTTTGTCTTCAATACGGTTGTTATTGTTTATTCCCATATTTCCAAAATTATAGGAAAAAGCAAAATTCAAGTCTTGTGCATTGGGCGCTGATTGTAAAGCATCAATAAATCTAGTATCGGCATTATTTTGGTTTTGATTATTAGCAGAACGAAATCTAAAAATGAAAAAATCTATTCCTGCAGTTTGTGCTTGATTTACATGGTGTTCATACACAACTGGATCCCCAATGTTACCATTGTAAATTCCAATACTAGGTTCTTCAGGAACGGTATTTCTTCTTCCAAAAGTAGAATATTGTGCGCCTACAATATAATCTGAAGTTACTGGGACAATCGGAATGGTATAGTTTAAGATACCACCTTCACCCGTTACTACATCATCTTCAGTACATGAAAATGAAATTAAAAAAAATGTCATTAAAAATAAATAGCTAAGTTTTTTCATTTTATAAATCTTAAATTATTGTGTAGTCTATGCCTTCAGCAATTAAATCATCTTCAGAATCGCCATAAAAATGTGTCCCAAAATCCTGGTTAAGCTCAGGAACTAGGGTTTCCCATTGAATTGGGTCATAGGAAGTGTTCATTTGTAACTCGTTGTAAAGTGTATTTCCTCCCAAATTGAGAATTGCGTCTTGGTAAGCAGCATTGTTTAGACCGCCTTCACTTAAAGGCGGGTAAACCAATCTTTCTGGTAAAGGTGCGTAATCTAGACCTGTAGCGCCATCAGGTGCAAATTGATCGATCAGTGGTAATGTTCTCGTTCTTTTCTGCATGCACCAAATATCATGACCTTGATTATAGCTAGCGAGCCAGCGCTGTCTTGTGATTTTGTCTATGGGATCATTTGAAATACCACTTGTAACAACCCCAAATAAGCCTCTGTCTCCTACACTCGTTGTTCCCCATTGTATTCCGGCTGTATTTTTATAGTCAGTGAACCCTGTTGCTCCGTACTGTTGAAATGAAGCTTCTATCCCATCATAGTAATACTCTTCTCCAGTCTTTGATCCACCCCAACCTTTTAATTGTGCTTCTGCTTTGATGAAGTTTATTTCAGAATAGGTAATTATATTATAGCTCATATCTGCAGCCATGAATACATCTAATTTAGGTCTGCTAAACCTTCTGTTTGCTAATCCGTTTAATATATTGTCATTTTGATTTAGATTCCAACCTTCTACGCCTGCATTTCCTCCCAAAGGTCTTCCAAAATAGGGGAGTTCATACTCTACTGTAATTTGTTCTGTAGTAGATCCAGATCTAAAAACGACATCTGTAATGGTTATTGGATCGTTAGAGGGTTCTACTAATTTAAAGAGTCTTGGATCTTTATACGTTTTAAGATTTAAAAGAAAATGTAAATTCATAAAAGGAACAACATCATCGTTCGCTTCTACAAAAACATATCTTGAATAGTTAAAAGACCAGTTTTCTTGTTCTAAACCCCATTTCATGCTAGCGTTTTCATCGTTTGAACTAATTAAACTTCCTTCATTTGCCATCGCATCTGATCCGTGTTGTTCTGCTAAAGCAGGAAACCCCTCTGAAATTCTAAGTGCAATTTTTAAGCGCAGTGAATTAGCAAATTTTTTCCATTTAGTAAGGTCTCCATTAAATATAGGATCTTGTGCTAACGTGTCTCCAGAAATATCTAAATTTTCAAAAGCAGATTTTAATTCAGCTAAAATATCGGTATAAATTATTTCTTCAGAGTTATAAGCAGCTGCGTTTTTTCCCTGTAAAGCCTCTTGATAAGGTACGGGTCCAAATGTAGATACTAAAATTGAATACACATAGCTCTTCCATATTTTGGCAATTGTGACTCTATTACTATAATTAGAATCACTAGAATAACTATCAATGATATCTTGATTATTTTTAAGAATATTCACATAAAATCTTTTCCAGAATTGGTCCAGTGCTTGTTCTGTATAAAAATACCTATTAAACTGTCCCCCTTTACCACCATAGAAACTAGCATACGTATTGAACATTTGATCATTCATAGTACCACCAACGAGGTCTAAAGTGTTCTTTACAACGCCAGTAAAAAGAGCTTCTGGAGATGCTTCATTAAATATAAACTCATTGGTATTGATTTCCTCAAAATCATTTGTACAGGACATCGAAAATAAAATTATTAACAGCGATAATTTTAAATTGATGTAGTTTTTATTTTTATTCATTTTTTCCATAATTAAAATACTATTTTTAAATTAACACCAAGAGTCCTTGTTGGTAAAAATGAACCAAACTCTAGACCTTGTCCATTGCCAGATGTTGTGCCTGCTTCTGGATCGATTCCTTGTGGTGTGTTTCTGTAAATTGTCCACAAATCTCTTCCAACAACTGAAATTTTAAGGTTTTTTATACCTTTAATTTTTTTAATCATTCCTGCAGGAAACGTATAGCCAAAAACAATTTCTCTTAATTTAACATAAGACGCATCATAAACAAATCTTCCCTGATCTTGAACACCATCAAAACCATATAGCTGTGGGTTTAACCATCTTTGAGAATACACAATATTACCATCATCATCTCTTTCAGCGACCCAATTACCATCTGCATCTTCCACACCCAAGGCAGCTCCTTTATAAATCACCCCTTTGGCTCTTTCAGCATCTGCATAATCATTACCAAATAAACCTCTTCCTTGTCTTTCATTGTTATTTTCTCCTAATATGAGTGATGAGAGTAAATACTCTTCTCTTCCTTGCAAAGATTCTGCATGCATCCCATGATTTACCGATTTAATCATTGTGGCAGAAAACAACTCTCCACCCTTTCTCACGTCAATTAAAACGTTTAAATTAAACCCTTTGTAGGAAAAAGAGTTTCTCATACTTCCAATCCAGTCTGCTTGTGCATTTCCTAGATATTGGTCATCATCCCAACGTACTCTTCCATTAGGTAACACCAAAGGCGTTCCTGTTTCAGGATCTTTTGCTTGGGCATTACCTCTAATATTTCCAAAGGTCTCTCCGGCTTCCGCATACACACCAACATTGAAAAAATTTCTTAATAATAATCGATCCACACCATCGGCTAGAGACACAACTAAAGATTCATTTTTCGACCAATTTAGAGTTGTATTCCATTTAAATTTACTGTCAAATATTTTTGCGGACATAAAAAATTCAAACCCTTTATTTTGAATTTCTCCTGCATTAATAATTTTTGAAAGATATCCAGAGGTCGGGGTGACTTGTACTGGAACAATTTGATTATTTGTTGATGACTTATAATACGTAGCATCTAGAGTAATTCTGTTATTAAATAATTTACTTTCTATTCCAAATTCTGTAGAGGAAGTTAGTTCTGGTTTTAATTCTAAATTTTTTCGTTGATTTTGTAGTGACAACCATTGTGTGTTGTTGTAGTTTCCACCTTCAATATAATTATTGATTATTCTGTCAAATGACGTATCATTTCCTACTTGAGCAAATGAAGCTCTTATTTTTCCAAATGTTAAGATGTCATTTATAGGTAAGAATTTGGTAAATATTGCAGTTCCACCAATTGATGGATAAAAATAAGAGTTGTTAGCCGAAGGAAGGGTAGAAGACCAATCATTTCTTCCAGTGACATCTATAAAATAGGTGTCATCTAAACCTACAGATAATGAACCAAAAACAGAGTTTATTCTTTTGTTGTTCGGGAGGTGTATTACAGGTGAAAATTCATCACCATTTGATAAACTCATGACATCTCTCTCTAAAAGTGAAATCGCAGTTTTTCGTGTACCTGTTGTTCTCAAATCGAATCTATTAGCCCCTAAAAGAGAAACAATTGAAAGATTGTTAATTTTTTTGGTATAATTTAAGATCGCTTCATAATTCCTGTTTTCTCTTAAAATAGTAATTTCCCTGAACAATCCATTTGGATCATAAGCAGCTCCTATATTGTTAAACTCAAATCGGTCTACATCATTGACAACTCCATTTATTCTTGTTTTTAGGCTTAAATCTTTTAAAATGTCCCATTTTAAAGTCACATTAGCAACAACTCTATTGGTAACATCTTGATTCGTATTTTCATATAAATTCCAGTAGGGATTATTAAATGGCCCTTCGTAATTAAAGGCATTATTGTCTTCGTCTTTATATGGAAATAAATTTTCTTTAGACATGTTAGGTAAGATGTACATATAGTTGTTGGCGGGGTTTCTTTCACTACCATTTCTGTACATTCTATTGTCTACTCTTTGATTAACATACATTAAATTAGTATTCACTTTTAGTTTGTCTGAAATTTCCTGAGAGAATCGTACCGCAACATTATTCCTATTGACTCTTTCCATTCTATCGATAACATGATCCCCTAAGGTGCTAGAGTATGAAAAACGGAATGTATTTTTTTCAGTAGCTTTACTAAATGATAACGTATTCGTAGCCACTGTTCCTACCTTATAGAGTTCTTTAACATTATCAACGTTGGGTTGATACGTACTAACTTCTCCGTTATAATCTAAAATTTGTTGTCCTAAAAAAGGCATTCCATATGCTCTTCTAAACGCTCCAACAAGAGGAAGCCCTGTAGTTTGATCTAATTTTCCAACATTTGGTGTTAATCTAGCATTATCTCCTGCACCATAGACGTACTGATAGTAAGGATATTCTCTATTTGAGATTACAGAAAAATTCGAATTTATATTTACTTTAATTTTCCCTTTACTGTTTTTGGCTTTTTTAGTGGTAATAATAATAACACCGTTAGACGCTCTTGAGCCATAGAGTGCTGATGCATTTGCGCCTTTTAAAACTTGAATAGACTCTATATCGTCCGGATTTATTGTAGATATAGGACTTCCGAAATCGATATCATCGCCGCCATTCCAAACGGAAACGCCACCATCTCCTGGTGAGCTGTCTAGAGGGATTCCGTCCACAATATATAAAGGTTGATTATTGCCAGTAATTGATGTTAGACCTCTAATAATAACTCGCGTTGATCCAGTAGGCGTAGAGGAGCCAACAACTTGAACACCTGCAGCTTTTCCTGCTAGAGCATTTAAAAAGTTTGTAGATCGAGCCTCTTTCATGTCTTCTGAATCTACGGATTGAGTAGAATATGAAAGTGATTTTTTATCGCGTTTTATTCCTAATGCTGTAATGACAATCTCATCCAATTCTTCAGTAGACTCCGTAAGAACGGCATTGATTGTTTTGCTGTCATTAAAGAAATTGATCCTTAAAGTTGAAAAACCTAAATAACTAAAGACTAGAACGCCTTCAGTTTTATCTTTTGTATTTATAATGTAGTTCCCGTCAAAATCTGAAGAAGAACCCGTTTGTGTTCCTTCTAATAGAATGGTAACTCCAGGAATTGGCGCTCCGGTTTTATCCGCTATATTTCCTTGGATGCTATTTTCTTGTGAAAAAACAATTAGAGGAAAAAGAATAAGCAATAAAATAATTTTTATTTTTTCCATATTTTAAGTTTGGTTGTTTAATTTTATTTTGGTGATCAGTTTAATCTAATCGATTGTACGAATGTCTTACTTTAATAACATTTACAAATCAATGTGTTTTCATTAATTTTTCATTAATTTTTACTTAACCTTTTACGATTTGTGTAAAAAATGTGTTTTTTTAAAATGTAGGCTTGTTTGAGTGAGTAATTGTGTTTATTTTTTGACTCTTTTAAACTGGGTTTCTATAGGAATTCCATAAATGTTTTCTAATTGCTTGGAACTTTCTTTATAAAATTTAGAATTAGGTGGTAAACTGACAGTTTCCCAAAATTCTTGATCATATTTTAAGTTATAATCTCCAATATCTTTACCTAAAATAATATTTTCGCTCACTCTTATTTTTTTTCTATCTGTTTCAATACCTAAAACAATAGCTTCATGTCTGTATGATAATTTAATTTCATCTTCTTTGAGTTTAAGTAACTTTTTTGTTTGTGCTGATACCTTTTCCCGAAACACATATTCTCTGTTGTGGTAGCTTAGCACCATGGTTCCATCTTTGGTTTTTTTATAGATATATACAGCATTTAAATCAGATTTCTCAAATTTATAAATGTTACTAGTGTCAGCACCGATGTACAATCTAATCCACTTATTTTTTTTGTTTTTATCTGTTCCTTCCAAAACAATCACATCTTCGCCATCATATGAAGTGTCATCAACAATCTTCCATTTGTAACTCCGAGCACTAATTCCTGCTCTTAATGGATTTTGTTTGGCAGTCATTTTAATGGCATGAAATTTCTGTTTCTTTTTCGCAAATCGATAATCGTTAGACTTTCTAGCTTCTACAATTTCTATGGGTCCAAATTCTCTGGACGTTGGTCCTCTATCATACACTTTTACATAATGTTCTACTAAAAATCTTGATACATTATTTTCATTAGAAAATCTACGGTATAACATATTTAACTGATGTCCTTTACTGTAAGTCGTCTCTTTTAGTTTTTTAAATGCAGATTTTGCATAAGATGAAGGATCTTGTATGACTATTTCATCAAGGGACACCAAGTCTTCTTCAAGCGTAACAACTTCGATGTCTTGATCTATAAAATCTTGAACCTTTATTTTAAAAGATTTAAACCCAAGCGTAGAAATTGTAATTGTATCGTTTAAATTTTCTTTCGTTAATCTTAATGAAAAACGCCCTTCTTCATTACTGATAGTTCCGATAGATTTAGACATAATACTAATCGATGTAAAGGCTAGTGCTTGCTTGTTGATATCCAAAATATCACTTTCAACAATGATCTCACTTTGAGAACACACACTAATGTGAACTAAACTTACTAAGAAAATGAAGAGGTTTTTTTTAAACATTTTTACATTGATTTTGAATTAATAAAGAATAAACTTTTTTGAAAAACGGATGCCGTTTTCCACTGCATTTAGAATATAAACACCTGTTTTTAAGTGCGCGATATTTATAAGTTCTTTAGGATGATTAGTATTTTTCTCTAATACCTTAGCCCCATTAATCGTATAAATTTTTATGTTTAATGGTAAATTATTTGAAGAGAATACCTTAATGCTTTTGGAAGCATTATAAAAATGAATTTCAAAATTATCTGTAGAACCTATAGTCTCGTCATCAGATAATACAAGTAATGAGTTCCAAGCCCCAGCATCATTCCCATCAGTTCCAAAATTTATAGGGGTGTCATCTCCATTAGGAGCTTCATCATATTCTACTTTTCCAGATATTTCATTAAAACGTAAATTAGAAGAGACTAAAATTGCATCTGTTATAGATGACCCATACGTATCATCGGAACCTAAACCTTCAGAACTACCTGATAATGAATTTATAAAGTTTAATTCAACTGCTGAAGCAACATTTATATCAGACTCTTGGTTTTCGGTACCTCCTAATTGGTTGTCATATAGCAAGGCGTTTTTAATCTCGAAACTTCTGTCTCCTACAATTCTAACTCCGCCAGCTATTCCTGTTTCTGAAGATGTTAAGGTAACTTTGTTCCCAAAAACAGTGATATTTTCTAAACTGCTAGTAGCATTTAAACCTCCAAAATACAAACCGCCACCTTGAAACGTCGCTTCGTTATTATAAAATGTATTTTCAGACATTATGACCTCTCGACCATCTCCAAAAACATTGATAGCACCGCCATTAGCTTTATCTCCATTTCCGCCGGTTTTATTACTATTTGCAGCTGTATTATTTATGAATAAAGACCCCGTTATGATTAATGTTCCATCACCAGAACCGCTAATAGCCCCTCCATTTCCTCGCGATAAATTATTTTTAAAAATGGAGTTTGTAATAGTGACATTGCCTTCACTAAAAAACAAACCTCCACCAGCTTTGTCAACGCCCCCCGTAGAATTATCATCAAAAATACTATTGGTAAATGTTAAATTAGAATCTGCATTCATGTTTATGGCTCCACCATTAATTGATGATTCTTTGTTTCCTTTAAAAGTAACATCTGAAAAAGAAACATTAAGATTTGGTTTACTTATATGGAATAATCGGTCTGTACCTTGTTTATTCGTGTCTGGTGAAATTGTAGCAGTATTTGTCCCCAAAAAATTTAGGCTTTTTTGAACTGAAATTTTTGAATTATGTATTACTGTACCAGAAATATTGATTGTATTTCCGTCGTTTGCTAATGAGTAAGCTCTATGAACAGTTGAAGCCGCTGTTCCTGGGCTTGTTCCTGTATTAGTGTCATCCCCAAATTCATCCGCGTAATAATCAGTGATTTCTGGTAAATTTTGATATGACGGTTGATTGATGGTAAGTGCAATTTCTCCTCTTAAAGCTTCACCGCCTTTGCCTGTGAGCCATAAATAATAATCACTAGGTAAACCTTCATAGTTTGTAAATTGAGTAAATTCACTTGACGGAGGGTCATTTTCAACTTTAAAAATACAAGTTCCTTCGTCCATCTCATCAAACATTGCAACATAAATAGTTTGGGCACCAGCATCCACTGCATTGTATAATTGTCTCCATAAAAAATCTCCTTTTAACCTTGGAATGCTATTAAGACTAGAATACGTGTCTTGGCTTTTCTTTAGATTCTGCCAGCTAAACCCTGGGAAAACAACAGGCATGTATAATAAGTTTTCGGCATCACACCATGCTTTGTCCGCAATTATATTACTCTTATGGCTATCTACACCACTAATATCATTATACCTCCCAGGTGTCCAAGGATGTACAATATCAGCAGATCTAATAACCGTGTGTAATTGAGTATCATTTACGGCATCACTGTTTAAAGTCCTCCAACTTCTTGGCACACCTAATAAAACAGCACAGCCCCCATACGTTGCATCGTTCTTAAAATAGTTAATTAATTCTTGAACATCATCTAAATCATAATTATCTGTACGATTAAAACCTACGCCCCAAAGTGCAACTACGGGCTTTTGCTTGTAGGTTAATAAGTGGTTATTTGAATTATCGTTAACGCCATGTCTTGAAACAAGGGATTCCCAATGTAGTTTCACATCTTCAACCATTGTTGAAGTGGCGTTAGATCCCGATAAATCATACATAACACTGACGAGTCTGTTGTTATTTGCTTGAGCTGCTGCTATGATATTGTCAAAAACAAGATTGTCATTGGCTTTTAATTTAGGTGCATTTGATTTAAGGCCTGATGCAAATTGTTGAAAGAACACCCCATCGATTCCATAGTCATTCATCCATTTGAAATGGCGATTAACTGTTTTAGCATTTACGGATGAAAACACATGTGCTGTTCTACCATCTTTGTGCGAAAAAGAAGTAGTGTATTTTTCATCGTCATCGGCCTCACTCATATCGGGCCAATAATCTACAGAAGTAAAACCAGGTTCAAATTTTTTAACGCCACTTATACTGGTTTGATAGTGTTTCCAATTTAAATCTGAACCATCAGTAGGCATATTGAACCACCCTTGATAACCTGCTAATACTTTACCTAAAATCGAAGTATTTTCTGTAGCAACTGTGAGATCTACGTTTGGATCTGTGAATTCTTGATAGGGTCTGTTTTCAAAAGTAAGGAGCTCTGTACGTAATGTATTTCTTAACTCTGTTGCTTTTTCATCGTTGAGACCAAAAAGATTGACTTCTTCAAAAGGATCGTTATTTAAATCAAATAATTGGTCCTTTACATGATATAGCGGGTAAGAACCAGCACTTAAACTCCCTAAAGACACATTGGGGATGTAGAAAGGTAATGGCACTTGTGTACCGTTTGGTCCATTGAAAGTATCGCCGTTCGCTATTCTTTGATTTGTAGCATCATCATAACGCACTGTTACATATTTCCAATCCTTGGTTCTAATCGCTCTAGAAAAGCCTAGCTCAAAAAACAAATGATCGTGAACAGGTTCTGTAGCATTATTAGTAATAACCTCTTTTAAACTTACACCATCCATATCAGAAGTAGAAAGATCTACACCTGCAAAATCTAGAAACGTAGGCGCAAAATCTATGTTTTGAACCAGCTCGTCGTAGGTAGAAGGCGTCGCAATGCCATCTGGCCAATACATCATTAAAGGCACTTTTGTACCTGCATCATAATTTGTAGATTTACCTTTGTTAAAATCACCATGATCCGAAGTAATAATGATGATGGTATTGTCTAATTTTCCTTTTTCTTCTAATTTACTTACAACAGCACCAACAGCATGGTCAAACCAACGCAACCAAGCTTGTTTTAAATCCTTTCCAGCTAAACTAGAGATTTCATCTTTTATTTGCGCTCGTGTTGGTAAGTACGAATAATCTTGTGTTAAAACCCCTTCGGCTGTGATATTAACGTCTGCATCTAAACCCGCATAATAGCCTTCATTATTTGACCAAAAGGGTGCTGGACCATGCGGCACTGTTTCACTGTAATAAATAAAGAAAGGATCATCATTAGCAGTTTCAATATAATCGAGAACCGCTTTATTTTTATATTCTACATTGTGAACGTTTAAATCATCATTTTTTAATTCTCTTAAGTTTGCTGGATAAAACGCATCAACAACATCAAATCCAAAATCTTTCATTCTCAGTGCCCATTTATCATGATTAAATTTCATGGCATCAGAAATTGCTTCTACGTAGGGGTCATCGGTTTTATTGTATGCCATGAAACCATAATTACCCTGTGTGTAGGAGTTTAGGGCTTCATGATCCACAATATGAGATTTTCCTATAAAAGCAGTATTGTACCCTGCAGCTTGTAATAGTTTTGGTAAGTTATCTGTATTTTCTTCGAGTTCTATATTGTTTGCAACACGACTTAGTTGCCCTACGGGATAGCCATTTAAAAAATTAGTTCCTTCAGATCTTCCAGCGTATTTTCCTGTTAAAATACTATATCTACTTGGACTGCATATAGAGGAAGACACAAAAGCATTGTTAAAAACAATTCCGTTACTTGCTAAATTGTCAATAATAGGGGTGTGGACCTTAGAATCTCCATTAAAACCAAAAGGTCTAGATTGATTCTGATTATCACCATCTCTCAAAGGAATTGAGCTTTGATCATCCGTCATAATAAAAACAATATTTGGTTGTTGACCAAAAAGAAGTGACGTCTTGAATAGTATGAATAAACAAACGAGATACTTTGTCATTGTATTTTTTTTAAAATAAGGCAAACTATTTTTATAATAGAAATTAATTAAAATAGGGGTTTGTAAAAACCCCTATTTTAGAATAGTTAAATTGTTTAAGCTTTATTCTTCTAATTTATGATGAATTTTTTCGAGAACGACTTCCCATTAGATTTACCTTTTAAAATATAGATTCCTGAAGCTAAAGATCTTGCTTGAATACTTTGACTCTGAGCTACATTTTTAAGACCTAATATTTTAGATCCTAACATATTGTATACTTCAATAGATAATTGAGTAGAAATAGTATGGCTAATTTCTATGCTGTTAGAAGCTTTATTATGAAACACTAATACATTGGCAGCTAAAACATCTTGCTTATCTAAAGATAAAGCTAAGCCTGAATTCCAGGATCCAGCATCATTACCATCAGATCCAAAATCAATAGGGCTGTCTTCTGCTGAACTTACTGTATTATATTCCACATACCCAGAAGTTTCATTAAATGTTAAGTTAGAAGATGTTAAATCTGCTTCAATTACAGATGTTGAAAACACATCATTTCCTCCATCACCTACTGCAGTTAAAACAGGTATTATTGTTTTAGTAATTGAGTGGTCTAATGTCAATTCTACTAAAGGAGCTAATCCGATATCCGAAGTATTCGTTCCAGTCCCATCGTCTACAATGTTACCATAGATCAAAGAATTTGAAATTGTAAAAGGTCTAGTGCCTTCAATTCGTATTCCACCGCCTCTAGATTGATTCAATGTTGTGTAGATTACTTTATTATTAAACACAGTCGTATTGGTAATGCTACTGTTGGCATTTGCACCTCCTAAGTACATCGCTCCTCCATCAATAGTTGTTGCGGTATTATTTACAAAAGTACTGTTGTTCAAAACAAAATCTACACCATTGCCTGTTACAGCAATTGCACCACCTCTAGTTGCCGAGTTTCCGTTAAAAAGAGATCCAGAGATGTTTACATTTGCAGAATTTCCAGCGACAATAGCCCCTCCTTTATCTGATGATATATTGTTTTTAAAAACACAATTTGTGATGTTCAAATTTCCGTTGGAGACTAATATAACTCCACCACCTGCGTTGTTAGATACAGAATTTCCCGTAAAGGTACAGTTCTCAAAGGTAGCTTTAGCTCCTGCGTTATTATTGTAAAAGACACCACCTCCAGCAAGTGTGGTAGTGTTGTTTAGAAATGTAAGATTCTTAAAGGTTACATCTGCAGACGATGCTCCATTAATTGTAAAGAGTCTTCCAGTACCACCGTTTCCAGATAAAGTTGAGCTAGTATTCAAACCTTCAATAGTAAATGCAAAACCCTTAGAATTTAGAGAAGCTCCTTCTGGTGAAATGGTTCCTACAATAATAAGTTTATCTCCATTAGAAGTGATCTGGTTCATCGCATTCCCAAAGTTTCCATATGCATTAGATTCACTTGTGCCATCCATATTACCGGCACCTGTTGCAGAAACATAAACGATGTTTTGTGTTTCAGTCTGATAATCCCCTGATTGAATTGTATTAGACGCTGGGGAAACACCTATTGTATTTGTTGCTTTTAATCTGTAAAAATAGTTTTCTTGTTGCAGATCAGTATCGGTATACGTTTCTGTATTTTCAGCAAGTGTAGCAATCGTCTGAAAGTTAACACCATCTGATGAGCGTTCTAGAATATAGTTATCTTCTTCAATAGACACATCATGCCAAGTAAGTTCTAAATACTTTTCTGTAGCTGTATATACAAAATCATTTGGAAATAACTTTCCTGGGGTATCTGGCAATACACCATGGGTCGTTCTATCTTCAAGTTGTGCTAAGTATAAAGATTGTATTGATAAATTTTCTCCTGTTCCTTCAATATAGCCTACTGGATGATTAAAAGGGGCGTCTCCATTAACAGTAGCGTTACAACCAATAGCATAATTTTGACCAATAGGTGGTTTTTGAATTGCGATTTGATTTGAGGGGGCATTGATATTCCAAGCCACGCCGTTCGTTACGGTCCAACCATGCCCTGTTCCATAACTCCCTCTATTGTGTAAGCCTAAAATACCCGTTGTATTGGTGTTTGTCCAAGAAATATTATCCCAAAGGATCCCTTGCCCCCAACGTCTGTGCGACTCAGAGCGGGTGTAATCTCCAGAAGAGGAGCAATTGGTAAACACAATTCCATTCACATCACTGGCTCCATTCGCAACAAATGTATGCCTGCCATTAGAGGCTGTACAATTTTCAAAAAGAATATTATTACAGAAGTCTGTGACTTCGAAATTGTATCTCCAACCTCCAGATATAGGACCATGCATGTCTAGGACATTGGTATCAATTACAGAACAACGTGTGGCTTCATCAAATTTAACGCCTTGGTCACTCACTCTTAAAATGGTGACGCCTTTGACCCAAGAATTATCGACACCAATCATATTAATGCCTACTTTGACATGGTCTCTGCCTGTAACTCCAGAAGATTCTACAAATATTCGTAAGTTTTCAATACCACATTCTTTTAATTGACTATTCCCATTGTAGGTATATACATAGGATTGCGATAAAGACCGGTCTAATATGTCATAAATAGGCGTTGCCACCTGAATTTTGTTGCCTTGAATGCTTGTAATATATCTATTAAAAACCAAATTTATTGTATTGGGTTCCCATGGAGCGTCTGAGCCTACACCCCCATTATCAACTGCTGCTAACCACGCTGCTGTACTAGGATGTTTTATGATAATATTATCACCAACATTATAAACGGATGCATCTGCGACTTCAATAGTTCTGCTACCAGTTGGTATGTATGGACTTATGATATCTTGTCGAGTTCCTGCAACTTGGCCGCCGAAACCACTTTTGTTATTCGTGCCAATTCTAATTAGTGTTCTTTCATCTGGAACGTTCCCTACGCCTCTAATAATTGTATTTGACATTCCATCTTCACCATCTCCTGAACCCCGAAGTACAACGCCGCTACGATTTATGATGAGTTCGCCACTAACAGCATATTCTCCTGGTAATAATAACAAGGCGCCTCTATGTCCATTAGCATCTAAAGGCAATGCTTCCACTTCGTCTATTGCTGCTTGAATATGTGCGGTATTATCTCCAACCACAGCGCTTATTTGTTTTACAACGGCTACATTTGGTAACGCTTCTTCACCATTTTTATACCCTACATAACTGTAATCAGGGATATGGTTTCCATCAGTATCAGAGACATATACCAATTGATCCGAGGTATTGTGGAAAAGGATAGATGATTCGTATTGTGCATGTGTAGCGTTTGATACGAAAATTAGAAAACAAATTGCAGTCATCTTAAAATAAGTACTTTTTTTCATAATTTATATTTGATACTTCTTTACTTAAAGGTTCATAATAAAAATACAAATTAAAATATATTCATTAATTTTAAATTAATATTTGCTTAATATGAAACGTTTTTGAGATAAATCTGTTCTAAAACATAACATAGAAGCAGTGAGCCTAAGGGATTTTTTAAAGATTATACGTGGGGATTCCGCTAAAGATAATGGAAATACGCTTCCCATTGAAGCAAAAAATAATTACACTAGATGTCGTGAGATTCAAAGAGGACGTGAATGTTTATTGAATAAACAAACTCTTATTCTATAGCGTTAGGCGTATCGCTGTTCTCTGGCTCTACATCAACAGTTCTATTTAAAGTCGCTGATATTACCGTTATAACTGCAACAGCCTATAGAGTTAGTATAGGCTGTTACGGATATAAAAATGGACTTCATCTTCTGTAAAAGTGACGATTAAAAAAACTAAAATAAGAGTGTTTTTCTCATTTAGTATTTAACAAACCTTTTCGTTGATGATCTAACACCATCTGAAACTTCTAAAAGGTAAATCCCTACTGACAAATCGCTGACATCAATAGTATGTGTGTTATTCGCTTTTAAAATAAGTTGCCCCAATCTATTATACACTTTTAAATCAAAGCTGTTTAAACCTTTAATATGTATTTTGTCTGATGTAGGATTTGGATACATAATAACCTTCAGGGTTTCATTGTCTCCATCAATAGAAGATAAACTAGAGTCTTCCACAATAACCGTTCTTGTTACTTCTACAGCGGTATTGCCTGAAGCATCACTTACGTTATAAGTAACAGTATAAGAACCAACAGTCTGAGTATCTACTGTACTAACATCAGTCACGATACTCGCGGTTAATGTTGTATCATCATCATAGTTATCGGTA
>Ga0209771_1000814_pt1 | contig 20653 bp, 13 predicted proteins | sample SaaInl59LU_5_DNA_FD_184639 | JGI IMG/M metagenome (GOLD analysis project Ga0209771, IMG submission 184639) | Marine microbial communities from expanding oxygen minimum zones in the Saanich Inlet - ESP_59LU_5_DNA (SPAdes) (version 2) | ecosystem: Environmental > Aquatic > Marine > Intertidal zone... | reverse complement strand
ACATCTTTATTATCACCCCACTTACATTTTGGTGAGATCTCGGTCAACACAGTTTGGTACGCTATCAAGGATGCATTCAAAGATGATCCAGAAAATGAGCATGCCGACACGTATCTAAGTGAATTAGGCTGGCGTGAATTCAGTCACTACTTGTTATTTCATTTTCCGCATATTCAAACCGAAAATTTCTCATCAAAATTTAATGTTTTTCCATGGCGTTCTTCTCCAGAAGAACTCAAAGCATGGCAATTTGGTAATACAGGTATACCTATAGTCGATGCTGGTATGCGTGAGTTGTATCAAACAGGTTATATGCATAATCGAGTGCGTATGATTGTGGGATCGTTTTTAGTGAAAAACCTCTTGATTGATTGGCGTGAAGGAGAACGGTGGTTTTGGGATTGTTTGTTAGATGCTGATATGGCAGCAAATAGTGCATCATGGCAATGGGTTGCAGGCAGTGGCGCGGATGCATCACCGTATTTCCGGATATTTAATCCTATACTACAGGGCGAGAAATTTGATAAGCAGGGTGACTATGTAAAGCATTACTGCCCTGAGTTACGCTTATTACCGCCTAAATTTATTCATAAACCATGGGAAGCGCCAAGTAATATACTGCAAGCTTGTAATATTGTGTTGGGTCATAATTATCCTAAACCCATTGTTGACTTAAAGGTATCACGCCAGCGAGCGCTTGATGCGTTTGCAGTGACTAAAGAAGCCAATTCGATATGAGTGATAAATCATTGAAATCACTCCGGATGGTTTTAGCTGATCAGCTCACACATACGGTCGCAGCGTTACAAGGTATTGATCCTGAACATGATGTTATTTTATTGGCCGAAGTACGTTCAGAGGCAAGCTATGTTAAGCATCATAAAAAGAAAATTATTTATTTATTTTCAGCGATGCGTCACTTTGCCCAGGAGTTAATAGCGCTAGGCTATAAAGTTCATTACACACAATATCTTGATGACGATAATCAAGGCTCTCTAGCGGCCGAAGTGGCATATAGACTCAAACAATATGACTGTGACCAAGTCATTTGTACTTTTCCTGGTGAGTACCGTGTTCACCAAGACATGCTTAGTTGGTCTAATACGTTGGGAGTTAATGTAGATATCCGTGCTGATGACCGTTTTATTGCCACTATTGAAGAATTTGCTCAATGGGCGGATGGCAAAAAGCAATTACGCATGGAATTCTTTTACCGGGAGATGCGTCGAAAGCTTAATTGCTTGATTCAAGACGGTCAACCCGAGGGAGGTAAATGGAATTATGACGCAGATAATCGCGCTAAATTACCCAAAGATATACATATTCCTAGTAACACTCAGTTTGCACCTGATGACATTACCCAAACGGTCATTGAGTTAGTCAAAACCGAATTTACTGAGCATTTTGGTGATTTTGCTGATTTCCATTACGGCGTAACACGAGAACAAGCATTTATCGTATTAGACGAATTTATCGCTGAACGTTTAGTTAATTTTGGTCAATTCCAAGATGCGATGGCCCAAGATGAGCCTTGGCTATTCCATTCACACATATCTTTTTACCTCAATTCTGGGTTGTTGACTGCGCATGAGATCGTGGCACGTATTGAAGATGTGTATTACACCCATTTACATGACGATACATTACCTGCGATACCATTAAACTCCGTTGAGGGCTTTATTCGTCAAGTTATTGGCTGGCGTGAGTACGTTCGAGGCTTGTATTGGTACAAAATGCCAGAATATGTTGAGCACAATCATTTAAGTGCACAACGAGCATTACCTGATTTTTTTTGGACCGGCAAAACAAAGATGAATTGCTTATCTCAGTGTATTAAAGATACTAAAGAAAACGCGTATGCCCATCATATTCAACGTTTAATGGTGCTAGGTAATTTTGCGCTGATTGCTGGTTTATCGCCAAAAGCAGTAAATGAATGGTATTTAATCGTCTATGGCGATGCGTATGAATGGGTAGAATTACCGAACGTATCAGGTATGGTGTTATATGCAGATGGTGGCATGCTCGCCAGTAAACCTTATGCAGCAAGTGGTGCATACATCAATAAGATGTCTAATTATTGTAAGCATTGCGAATATAAAGTCACCACAAAAACAGGTGAAGGGGCTTGTCCATTTAATTATCTTTATTGGGATTTTTTATATCGTCATCGTGAAGCATTAGCCAATAATCATCGTATGGGCATGATTTATCGCACCATGGATAAAATGGCGCCAGAAAAACTGAATAATGCCTTGGCTGATGCAGATACATTCTTAATAAAACTAGATAATAATGACATGGTTTAGTCGATGAAAAAATCTGAACTGCCATCCAAAATGTGTCCTGTGTGTGAACGTCCATTTAATTGGCGTAAAAAATGGGAAAAGAATTGGGAAAATGTGAAATATTGCTCAAAACGATGTGCGGGGAATAAGTCTAAGTCACCTTGAGTGTCTTCATATTACCTGATGTTAAAGTTCGCATAATGTATATTATGTTAAATTAAGTATAAAATGATAATATCTTTACTCTACACTCTTAATGATTAGATAAGGTTTCAATATGTTTGGTATTAATGTGAATCTCTCCTTAAACGTCCCCATTGATTATCTGTTTGAAGCTATCAGTGAGCATGGTGCTTATACTCGGTTTAAAGCTGTACGTTATGCAGCAGTTGTCGAGCCTGGTAATACGGAACATAATGGTTTAGGTGCGCTAAGAGAAATTCATGTCGGTCCATTACAATTTATGGAGCGCATTACCGTATTTGAACATCCTAATCGTATGGATTACCATATTGAAGCAAGTAAACCAGTCAGTATGCAACATGATGTCGGCAGTATCATGCTAACCTCACTAAGTAATTCACAAACTCAAGTGATCTGGCAGTCACAAGGCCATATTAAGATCCCCTTACTTGGTTGGTTAATAGATAAAAAGTTCACCATTGATGGTAGCAAAGGATTTACGTCGATTTTGAAACAAATCGAGCGTGAATATATTGCGCAAAGCGCTTAAATAGAATTTTACGGACAAAGACTATCAGCGAACAATTATTTGAACGTGATGTTGATTAATAAATCAGTCATACATCGTCTCACGACACAATGAGGACACGGACGTCCCATCACAGTTCTTTTACCATCCATCTACATTTCGAACGTCTCATTCTTTATAAAGAATTACCTCATACTTTAGAATGAATTACTCTACTCATATTTCTGTAACTTACTGTTTTTTAATGTATTCTTCGATTACTTTTACATCTATCTATTTTGATTACTTATAAAAAATCTTTACTATTCAAGTTGTTAACAATTTATTAATCGAATGACAAAGTGTTCCTATGAAAAAACGCTACCTAATTTGTTGTGTGAGTATGGCTTTTCAGACTAATGCACAAACAGATACTACAATTAATTCCAATAATAATATCGATAAGATTGTCGTGGTGGGAGCAAACCCGCTAAGCCAACTAAGCGACACGCGCTCTATTATTGGCCAAACGCAAACGTTAGATAGTGATGCACTACATAAGCTCCCTACCCGTTCATTAGCAGAGATCTTACGTAATCAACTGGTCAGCGTAAATATTAATGATGTGCAAAATAACCCCTTCCAACCCGATGTGCAATATCGTGGCTTTACCGCATCCCCATTATTAGGCTTACCTCAAGGATTATCCGTATATTTAAACGGCACGCGAGTGAACGAACCCTTTGGCGACACTGTTAATTGGGATCTGGTTCCATTGGAAGCATTAGATAATGCAGTCTTGTTTTCAACATCCAATCCCGTATTTGGTCAAAACACATTAGGCGGTGCCTTAGCATTAAATACTAAAAACGGATTTACCTACGACGATACCGAGCTCAACGTTTCCGTAGGTCAATATGGCCGTGAAGAATGGTCAATACAAACTGCCGGTAATCAAGGGAACTGGGCGTACTATGCACTGGTTAATCAATATCAAGAAGATGGCTGGCGAGATTTTTCCCCTAGTGATGTGAAGCAATTATTCTCAACCCTATCTTATAAAAATGGAGGGACTCTAGTCGACGTGAGTTTCTTGCATGTCGATAACGAATTATTAGGTAATGGTGCCATCCCAGAAGATTTACCGACTTTTGAGTCTCGCTCTTCCGTTTACACGCATCCTGATCAAACAAATAACGAACTGAATTTTGTCTCATTAAATATTAATACCGATATCAATGACTCATTGAATTTGGTCATTAATCTATTTGCACGTGAAAACACCACAGCGTCTATTAACGGTGATGACAGTGATTTTGGGGCATGTGCCTTAGATAATGGTGCTATTACCTTATGTGAAATGGATGATGATGATGAAGATGTAGATATTGTCGACAATGCAGATAGCGATAATGAAATTGTCGACAATGAGGATGGCAACGACGATGACAGTATAATCCCTGACGCGGATGATTTTGAGATAGTGGAATTTGTTGGTTATGACGACTTGGCATTTAGTGATATTTCTTCCATTGATCCTAATGACGTTGACGGTACTTACAATACAGGTCGTGCAATCAACAGAAGCATGGGCGCAACGGCTCAACTGATCCATGAACATACTTTGTGGGGACAGACCTCCACCACTATTTATGGTGGTGGAATAATTAAAGGTGATATCAGTTATGCGGCTGACACTACATTTGGTATCTTAGAAAATGAAACTGCAACAGATACGCGCACTGTTATTCCTATTGATGGGATCATGGATGCTGAAGCTAGAGTAAGACTCTTAGTTGATACTCAATCAGACTTCTTATACGTTTCTAATGTGAGTCAACTTACAGAAAATACAACGATAAATATGGCATTGCGCTACAACCGTGATCATATATTAATGAACGATACGTTGGCTGATGGTGAAGGCTCGTTAGATGGCGATCATAAGTTTATCAGCTTTAATCCTGCCATTGGTATGGATATACAATTCGACAACAACACCCGGTTTAATGTGTCTTTAGCACAGTCGACTCGTGTCCCTAGCCCGGCAGAACTAAGTTGTGCTGATGAAAATGATCCATGCCGCTTACCTAATGGGTTTGTGGCCGATCCGCCACTTGAACGCGTGGTTACGCGTACCGTTGAGGTGTCACTTTCTGGACAACTAAATGCGCTAGCATATAATGCTACCGTGTTTGCTTCACACAGTTTGGATGACATTATTTTTCAGCAAGCTGGCACAACTTCATCGCGCGGATATTTCATTAATATTGATAAAACTCAGCGTATAGGCGCAGAGTTATCTGCTTCACGTCAATTTGAAAACTACTCATTACGCGGCTCTTATAATTATTTAGCGGCTACATTTGAATCACATTTCACCTCATTCAGCCCAATGAATCCATTAGGCCCAGATCGTGAAGTGACACCAGGTGATACCATACCAGGTCAGCCCGCCCATCAATTTAAATTAGCTGGGGAATACTTTATTTCGGATAATTGGTTAGCCGGTGTTCAGTTTATTTATGCCTCAAAACAATACTATCGCGGTGATGAAGCCAATGAAAATAAACAAATTGATGGGTATGGATTAGTTAATGCCTATTCTACCTATGATGTCACTGATCAATGGACGATTTCCGTCCGTGTAGATAATCTTTTAGATCATGAATACGACACCTTTGGTACCTATGGTGAAGCAGATGAAGTGTTAGAGGATATTTATCCGGAGATTGACTCGCCCTACTTCATTGGTGTTGGCCATCCGCGCATGATGTCAATTAACAGTCAATTTAGGTTCTAAGGGGAATGATGAATTCACTGAACCTGTGGCTAAGAGGAATATGTGTATTTATATGGCTCACCGTATGCTGTGGGTTCATCTTTGGACTTACTCCAAACCTCACCTACGCACAGACATCGAGCGAACTGCCGGTTCTTAAAGTCGGTGTCTTAAAGTTTGGCACGATCAATTGGCAGATGGATGTAATCAAACATCATAAGCTTGATATTCTCAATGGCTTCAAGCTTGAAGTACGTCCATTCGCCAGTAAAAATGCATCGGCTGTCGCGCTACAAAGTGGCGCAGTGGATATCATCATGACGGATTTGTTTTGGGTGAGCCGGCAACGCAGTCAGGGTAAACCCTATGTCCTTATGCCAACGGTAAAAGCAACAGGAGGTGTATATACAGCAACTAAGAACACCCTCGCTTCCCTATTTGATGGTCAACAACGCTCTATTGGAGTGGCGGGTGGTTCAGTCGATAAAAACTGGTTGCTCCTACAAGCCTATGCTAAACAACAGGGATTTGAACTATCGAAACACTTGAAGGCTAAATTTGCAGCTCCGCCACTTCTTAATCGCTTCATGTTAGCTGGTGAATTAGATGCCAGTATTAACTTTTGGCACTATAATGCACGTCTTGAGGCTGCTGGCATGCATGTCGTGCTTCCAGTAACAACCATGTTATCTACTCTGGGGATTACTACTGATATTCCATTATTAGGTTGGGTATTTGAAGAACAATTCGCGACAGAATCCGCCAAACTCTTAAAGAGTTTTATACATGCATCATTCGCTGCTAAACGTCAATTATCTGAAGATCCTAGTGAATGGGATCGGATTGCACATTTAACCAAAGCAGAAAATAATACTGTCTTTCACACTCTACAATCACATTACCCTAACACATTATTGACAACATTTACTCAGAGCGAGGTCAAAGCAACTCAGCAGCTATTTGAAGTTTATCAAGGGCTTGGTGGTCATGAACTCTTAGGTCAAGATACGTCATTTGATCCAAATATCTATTGGTCCGAGGCTAAGCAGATATGGCAAAATCAACAGTAAGCTCCGCGCAAGTTTCTTTGGTTGCTCGAACTACACTGATCAAAATTAGTGTGTTTTTGTGTTTATTGATAGGATGGCAATTACTAGCAATGGGATTAGACTCTCCTGACTTCCCATCATTTATCAATACACTGGCCGCTTTTCATTATCATGCGTCTCAAGGCGACTTGCTTAACAATGTTTTTATTACTGTGACCCGTGTTGGGATCAGTTTTACACTGGCCATGCTATTAGGTAGTGTCATGGGTATATTAATGGGAGCTAGAGCCTGGTTCAATATCATCACCGATAGTGTCTTAATCATATTATTAAATATACCTGCACTGGTGGTTATTATTCTCTCTTATATTTGGATTGGATTAGTTGAAGCGGCCGCTATCACTGCCGTGGTGATCAATAAAATACCAACAGTAGCGGTAATGTTGCGCGAAGGCGCTCGTACCACTGATCCTAAATTAACAGAACTGGCACGGGTTTATAATATTTCTTGGTTTCGTTATTTACGGTATATTTATTTGCCTCAACTTTATCCCTTCCTCTTAGCTGCTGCACGGAATGGTTTATCCTTAATCTGGAAAATCGTGCTAGTGGTGGAACTATTAGGTCGCAGTGATGGTGTTGGTTTTGCATTGCACAGTATGTTTCAATTTTTTGATATTGCAGGGATTTTAGCGTACACCATGGCCTTTATTGCTGTGGTATTTTTAATTGAATTAGTCTGTTTCAAACCCTTTGATAAGCGAGTACAACGTGGACGATAAACCGGCGTTATCAATAAACATTAATCAGTTCGCTTTTGACCATGACAAGTACGTCATTGAGCATATAGAACTGGCTGTTCCAGAGCAGCAGTTGGTATGCATTATTGGTCCCTCTGGTTGTGGTAAAAGTAGTTTTCTTAACTGCGTTGCCGGTCTATACCCTAATAATAATGCGATACATGTAGAATATCCAAATGAAAAAAGACTCGCTTATATTTTTCAAGAACCGCGGTTATTACCATGGCTGAATGTCTACGATAACATTGCGTTAGTCACACCAAATGCAGTACCTGAGCAGATCTATCAGCTGCTTGCAGATGTTGGACTAGCAGAACATAGTCATTGTTACCCAAGTACGTTATCTGGAGGAATGCAGAGACGCGCGAGTATTGCTCGTGCATTTGCAGTCAAACCCACTATTTTACTCTTAGATGAACCCTTTGTGTCACTCGACGCTCCCACTGCGCAACAATGTCGCGATGTATTACTCAAATTAGCAAAGCTACATCGCACGACTATCTTATTTGTCACGCATGATTTATCGGAAGCTTTGTATTTAGCCGATAATGTTTTATTTTTATCACATCGCCCATCAAGAATTGTTCATCAATATCAGCCCACACGTTCATCGAGTATTGAAGATAACAATATCAGTGAGATGAAAGTAGCTATATTACAGAGTCACCCCAACATACTATCAGGGAGTACTACTTAAAACATAGAGTGTTTAGCTATTGAGAACTCGTAAAGTAGTAATTCCCTCCTCCTAAAGTCCTAGAGCTAAAGTGCATGTCTAAATAACCTTACAATTCCGTAATATGTGGAATTATGTCATGTTGATTTTCACAGTATTGTGTCATTTCAGTAACATAAAACATACATTAGGACGCAATTATGAAACATACTTTAACAAAAAGTTTAATCGCTACGGCTATATTAGCAAGTTCAACAGCTGCTAATGCTGCTGTTGAAATCTATAATAACGATGGTACAACATTCTCAGCTGATGGTTTAATCAACATCTTCTATGTTAATTCTAGTATTGATGCGACAGATGCCGCCGGCGATGTTACCAGTCGTGACCAATCTCGTGTAAAAATGGGTTTCTTACCGAATAATATTGGATTCGGCTATGGAAAGCAGTTAGATGATATGAAAATTGAAGTACGTTCTTCATTTTGGGTCAGTGTTAATGATACTGATTTAAACCGTGGTGCAAACGCATTAGGTACTAATTCATTGATTGATGTACGTCAATTCTATGCAAAATTATCAGGGGATTGGGGTTCTTTAACTTTAGGTAAAGACTTTGGTTTATTTAACCGTACCAACATCCTTGGTGATGAGTTATTGTTAGGCTATGGTCAAACATCTGATACCTTTGGTCTTGTTGATGGTGGTAATGTATCATTTGGTAACATTTCAACCGGTTATTCTTACCCGTTCCCGAAATCTCAAATTACTTATCGTACCAATGATATGAATGGTTTGAGTCTTGCTGTTGGTATTATGGATCCGAATAAAGCTGCTGCGGGTTCTTCTGAAGATACTCCTCGAATTGAATTTGAAGCAGTATATGCTGCATCAATGGATAGTATGGATGCAAAATTTTGGGTGAATGGCGTATCACAATCAAGTGAAGTCGAGGGTGTAGATCAAGATCAATCAGGTCTAGGCTACGGTGTTAATGTGAAATTTTCTGGTATATCACTCACTGCATCAGGATACTCTTCAGAAGGTCTAGGTCATGTTGCAGGCTTAGATCATGTCGTGGGTGCTGAATCAAATGAATCTGATGGTTATTTAGTTCAAGCCTCATATACTACAGGTTCCAATCGTTTTGTTATTTCTTCGGGTGAAACCGAAAATCTAGATAAGTCAGCACCCGCTGCTGGTGTGACGAAACACTCAAACTTCGCACTGGGTTATTTCAGAACAGTTCGTCCAGGCGTTATTTTAGTAGCTGAATATAATAATACAGAATCAGAAAATTCTGTATCTACGGTTGCAGAAGATAATGGTACTTTTTCAATTGGTACTGTTGTCACTTTCTAAGATAATTTATATTTAATATGAACATTGATAAATATAAATAAAATAATTATAGGGTGTCTTAATGGCACCCTTTTTATATTTTATTTATGATATTTAAGCGATTAAAAAGCACCGAAAGGAATTTAAATATGCTATCATCTGAACTGTTATTAAACTGTGAAAGTGATGTTATGTACAAGTTATTAATCGTAGACGACCACCCCATTTTTAGACAGGCAATTACAGGCATAATTGCGGACAAATTTACCGGTTCTTCTTGTATAGAAGCTGATTCAATTGAATCAGCCAAAACTTATATTAGTCAGCATACTGACATAGATTTAGTACTGCTAGATTTAAACATGCCCAGTACGTCTGGACTTAATGGTTTATTAGAGCTTAGAAACGATTACCCTAACCTACCCGTCGTAATTGTATCTGCGGAAAACGAAAAACAACAAATATTACAAACTATTTCTTATGGTGCTGTAGGCTTTATTTCTAAATCGTCTTCGGTTGATACTATTACCAGTTCGTTAGAATCTATTTTTAATGGTAATGTATGTTTACCATCTGATTTAATTCGCTCACCAATAAAACCACAAAGCACCGCAACAAATAAAGACTTTGAAATATTACCTGAAAAAATGCAATTATTAACGAGAAAAGAGTTAATGGTTTTAAAATATTTAACCCAGGGTGAAGCCAATAAGTATATTGCATATGAAATGAACATTTCAGAAACCACAGTTAAATCACATGTTTCATCAATATTAAAGAAATTGGGTGCTTCTAATCGAGTTAAAGTGGTTGTGGGTAGTGCTAATATTGATTTTGACCAATATTTAAAACGCTAGATTTTCTAACATAAACATTGTTGCATCGTCATACGTAATTTTAATGGTTTGACGGGTTTGTTCAGTAATATGATCCCATTTTGTTTACATTCTTCTTGAAGAGATTGAGAATAATTGGCCGAGATCATAATTGTTGGGATACTACTTTTTCGTTTTGTGGTTATTTCCTGGCTTACCATTATCCCCGTTTGTTCATTATCTAGATGATAATCTATAATTAATAGGTCACAATTTTCTTCTACACTAATACTATCTTCTAAAACTGCTAATGATGTCGCAACCTCTACCTCGCAACCCCATGCACTGAGTAATACATCCATTGCATCGCAAATGTTAGGATCATTATCAATGACCCATATCCGAGCACCATTAAGCGATTGAGGCTGAGATGGTTCAGATACTGAGTGTTGATAATATTCTGAGGATGATACGATGGGTAGGCTTACAGAAAAACACGAACCCTGACCTAGCTTTGAAGTCACATCAATATCATGTTCTAAGACTTTCGACATTTTATCTACGATTGCTAATCCTAAACCTAAACTTTGTTGAGCTTGGACAGTGCCCTTTAGACGTTTAAATTCTTTGAATATTTCTTGCAAGTCTTCTTGTGCAATGCCTACGCCAGTATCTAAAACTTGTATTTCAACTTTGTTACCACGACGACGACAACCTAGTGTTACTTTTTTACCTTTAGCATAGCGAATAGCATTGGATAAGTAATTTCTTAAAATCCTCGCAAGTAATAAACTATCTGACTTGACATATAATTGAGTAGTTATAAACGTAAATTCCACATCATGTACATAAGATATTTTTTCATAATCGGCGGAAATATTGGATAACAGAGAGTTAAGTGGGAACACTTGAATATCAGGTTTGATTAAACCCGCATCTAATTTAGAAATATCAACTAAAGTAACAATTAAGTTTTCTAAATCATTTAATGAACTTTTAATAGAATTTAATAAAGGTTTTTCTGATGTTTTGAAATCGCCAAACAAAGAAGCTGCAAATAACTGTGCCGCATTTAAGGGTTGTAACAGATCATGGGAAACTGCTGCAAGGAATTTAGATTTTGATTCTGTCGCTTCTTTTGCCGATATGATTGCCTCTGACAAACGTTCTTGAGCTTGTTTACGGCTCTCTACTTCACTTTCTAATGCCCGCGTTCTAATTTGTACTCGTTCTTCTAATTCAAAGTTTGCACTCTGTAATGCTTGTGCCGCATTAATACGATCAGTAATATCATTGATTAATACAAAAAAACCATCGATTGAGCCGTTATTATTGACGTTGGGTACATAAGATTTCTGCAAATAACTTTGTTGACCGGTGACACTGGTTTCTTTACTTTCAAATGAGACCACTTCACCATCAAGTGCGCGATTAACAAAAACTGATATCCGTTCCCAATCGTCAAATAAATTACTTGCTTCTAGATCTTGACCAATTAACTCCTGTCCAGGATCACCATACCATTGGTTATATACTTTATTAGTGAACATAAATTGCTTTTGTTTATTTACATAAGCAATCATGGCTGGGACGTTATCCGTTATGGTTCTAATCCAATTTTCACTTTCTCGTAAAGATTGTTCATAGCGATGCTGTTCGGTAATATCGGATATAGTAATAATACTTCTTCCATCACTGATAAAATGCCGACGTACTTCAATCACATTACCATTAGTTAATTCTTGGATATGAAAATTCATCTCGCGTGAAGGGTATAAAAAAACCTCTGTAATATTATTAAATTCATGTAACTGTGACACATTCTGTATATTCTCATGTGATAATTCACAAAAATGCTCAAACTTAGCATTCCAAACTTCCGGTGCTTCATTATTATTAAGTAACAATACACCTTGTGAAAGATTATCAATAAGATTTTGTAGGAGCGTATTTTTTTGCGCGATTGCTCTTTCATAACGCCGTGTCTCTGCAAGCTTGATGTGAGTAATATCAGTAAATAGTAACACCATCCCTCCATCTTGGATGCGCTTTTCATTTAACTGATACCAACGATTGTTATTTAAATGGTATACCGCATTATTTTCATCACTATTGGGGGTGACACTTAAGATGATCCCTTTTAACTTACCAAGTGCCTTTAGCTCATAATAATTAGAGCCCACTAAAGAACTTAATTCGGTATTTTTCCATAATCGTTTAAAGTGGTTATTCTGATATACAATGTCACCTTGGTCATTGAGTAAGACAAATGCTTCTGAAATACTCTCAATCGCGTCAATAAAACGTTGACGAAATAAGTTTGCATCTTGGTTTGCTTTAGAGAGTTGCTGATTAAGAGCTTGTAAATCAGCAAGCGCTTGATTTAATTCATGGGTTTTTAAATTAACTTGAAGCGCTAAATGCACCGAACTTTCAAAGGAAGCATATGCCGCGTTATTATCATGGCCCTCTTCAATTCTAAAAATCAATGCATTATTAATTTTTTGTAACTTTTCATTTTCAGCTTTGAGCGCAGCTATTTCGGCTTGAGCGTCAATATATGATTCTTGCTTTGGCTTATTCATAAGGTTCCTGGCTTATGTACACGCCCGTAAATGTTTGATTTAAATGTAAGCCATTAATATGTTCACCATATGCATTAAAACCTACTAATTTGAATTGTTCTTGTATTTGTTGCGTTTCGTTTGATTGTAATTTTGAATCGACTTCTAAACGTCTTAAAAAACAGTCACACCCCATCACTACATGCGGTTTACCAAGACTAGATTTGATGTGTTCTAGTTTCTGTAATAAAGGTTGGTTGATATCAAGTAATTCAACCTCGTTGAGCACAATACCAATATCAACTGCACAATAAAAAGATAAAGAATAAAAATCTTTATTCACTCGCTGTATGGAACGAATATAATAATTACCCGCAATTTTCACTGCTACTGGATGTAAAGAAAATACCTCATGTTCCAAATCATTGACATCTAAACCTAATAAATCAGCATATACCGATGCAGCAGGCTCTCCGTTAATCTCAAAGACTTGTCGAGTGTTAGGATCTGCATCTGTTACCACTAATTTACTTAAGGAATTTTTAACATGATCAACTGAAAAAACGGAAAATTTTTGTACCGTATTAATTAACATAATGATGGCGGCTGAATTTCGGAATCGACCATTATAAAATACATATGTCTTATTTAGGTTAAGACCATCACCTGCAGAACCGCCAAAATGAGGTAAACCTTCACTGCAACTATCAAAAGTAATTAAGAAATCCTCTTCTTTCGATGCTAAACCGTCAACTAGAGAAAACAGAAAACTTTGAGTTGCTAATGGTGCGATGGCTTTAGGTTTCATTTTGTCTTTAAGCGTATTCATGATCTTCTGTGCATCTAATAAATTAAATGACGTCAAGTTTTCTACTAATGTTGTTTGAATTGCAAAATGACTATCATGATAAGCCAACACAACTATCGAATTATTTTCATATCCTTGTGCTGCAAACTCTCCCGCAGTTGTGCAACCTACACACTCATGTTCAGGAAAATGATGGTTAATATTATAAGCTAGTGAATCTAATTCATAAGACGATGAACAATAAAAAATAAGCGTACTGACATGCTGTAAATTTATTTGAGCTTTTAATTCTAAACACGCGATGTGAGGATCATTGGCATGTGTAATAGCAGTAGTACTGATTGACATTTATTCTAATTATACTCGTATGATTAAGTTGTAAATATAAAGTAAATTAAATGCTATTAAATTACTACTTTAGTATGGTTTATGAAGTTATATCGGTTTAACGGTTATAACACCGTTTGCTGGTCGCCGAGATGAGCCCTTTTTACCTTTGTATTTATCAATCACACAAATATTTGGATTTTCAATTGTTACCACACATTCGAGACATTGAATACATTCACCATAATCAATTTCACCCGTCGATTTGATTGCATCTATTTCACATTTTTTTGTTTTACATAACTGACAAGGAGAACCACACTCATCACGGCGTCTTAGCCATTTAAATAAAGGGAAACGACCTAATATCGCTAAGCCAGCACCTAATGGACATAAATAACGACAGTACACTTTATGAATTTTCATACTTAACAGCAGTAACAACACAGCATAAATAACAAATGGCCATGTTCTGACAAAATGTAATGTAATAGAGGTCTTAAACGGTTCTATTTCAGCTAGTTGCTCGGCTATATTTAACGAAATGAAAGCACTGCCCACTAATCCAACTAAAATGACATACTTAAGAGATTGACCCAGTTTATGATGTTGCGGTTTAATCTTAATTTGTTTGATTGAGAGTTTTTTAGCCAGCATTCCAGCAAACTCTTGTAACGCACCAAAAGGACATAACCAACCACAATATAAACCTCGTCCAAACAAAAATAAACTGACAAAGACAAAGACCCAAAGAATGAATATTACAGGATCTAGTAAGAACACCTCTATTTTAAAGCCATTATATACCGCTAATAATAGCGTATATATATTCACAACAGATAACTGTCCTTGTGCATAAAATCCAATGAAACATAATACAAAAATTAAAGATACGCCTCTTACCCAATGTGTTGCCTGCTCATGTTTAACCAATGCGGTTTGTTTAATAAACATCACTGTTAACCCAATAAGATATAAACAGATAATCGCGATGATCCACGTTCGATCAAGCCAAATCCGCATCCACAATGGCATTGGTTCATCGACAATGGCATCTGGATTTAGCATAAATAAGGATTCTGGTAATGTCACAGATAAAGGAAAGATATGCTGTTGGATGTCAAAGAATGACGCCTTGTAGTTGATGCCCATACCAAATGTCATTTCACGACTCAGTTCAAAGCCTGATTGTGATTTTAAACGTAAAATATGAATATCTTTATAATCAGGTAATTCAGTTATATAAGAAGGGTCATAAAAACTATAGAAATCAATATCACGTAAGTCGGTAGGAAAACCACTTTGAGTTAATGATAAGTTAGATGGTGGCGTCTGTGGAACAAACTCATTATTCACGTAAGAATAATCTCCGTTACTGAGCATCAATAACGCATGCTCACCCGGCTTAAGATTTTCTTGTAAACGAGCGAACTCATCTTCTCCTAGTAGATTTTTACCCACTAATGGAATATTGATGAATGCCATATACATATCGATAAAATAATCACTTTTTTTATCGATATCGTCAATGACAGCAACCACTTCACTTTTAAGTTGGGTGGTTATTTCAATATCGGTATAAGGTATTTGCCAATGTGTAATTAACCCACGCTCTACTAGTTGATCAAAGTTCAACGGTTCAAAATTTTCCGCCTCAGGTTTTAGTATTTTATTGCTTGGGGCAACAAAGCCATCTAATTTAGCGCGGGCCACCTTTAGAGCCGAGGTCACAATAGTATCATTGACCACTAAAACGGATACCGTCGCTCGTGTAATGCCATCAAAATAAGTCGCAGTTGGTGAGCTTCTATCATCACTGCCAATGATATAGCGTTCACGTATTGAATGGTTTTTATATTGTTCAACAAATTCAAAAAAAGGACCTTCACCTAAACCATGTAAAAATATAGGCTCGTTATGTTTAATAACTTTAAGTCCCAATAATAAACCTTGAGGATCCAACCCGATTAAAATATTGATGGGTTCGCCAGAAAATCCCATAAAATTAGCAAAATGCTGGCTTTCAAATGCGTAGCCCAATAATTCATTGAGTTGGTATATAGGAATAACAGGAATGTCAGGGTCAAGTTCACCAATTCGTGTGGCAGTAGGAAATATCTCATCAATTGCAGTGGGAATATCAGTCACATCCCCTTCTTTACTCAATGCAGGATGTAGAGTAAGCGAAACAACAAAGAACATTATCCATACACAGAATCGAATTGTAGTTGCAAATCTGAACATGGATAATGACCTCTAAATATAAAAGACGGCGCTTAAAAAAAATGGTGACGTTCATTAGATAAACGTCACCATTCGACACACATTATTTAATGTAAATCGACTTAGAAAAAGCCAAGTGGATTAATGTCGTAGCTGACTAATAGATTCTTAGTTTGCTGATAATGATCAAGCATCATTTTATGTGTTTCACGACCAATACCTGACTTCTTATAACCACCGAATGCAGCATGTGCTGGATATAAATGATAACAATTTGTCCATACACGTCCGGCTTCAATCTTACGACCAACACGGTAAGAACGATTAGCATCACGTGTCCATAAACCAGCACCTAAACCAAATTGGCTATCATTAGCAATAGCAAGCGCTTCTTCTTCAGTCTTGAACGTTGTTACAGCGATAACTGGACCAAAAATTTCTTCTTGGAAAACACGCATGGTGTTATTACCTTTTAAGATAGTTGGCTGAACATAATAACCAGAATCTAAATCATCATTTAATGACTCTTTTTCGCCACCGGTTACAACTTCTGCACCTTCATTTCGACCGATATCAATATAAGAAAGAATCTTTTCATATTGTTGACCAGAAGCCTGAGCACCCACCATAACATCCGTATCGAGTGGATTACCGCGAACAATCGCTTTTGTTTTTGCTAAAACACGTTCCATAAATTGATCATATATGCTTTCTTGGATAAGTGCGCGAGATGGACAAGTACATACTTCACCTTGGTTAAAGTAACCTAACACAAAACCTTCAGCACATTTATCAATGAACGCATCTTCTTGATTCATGATATCTTCAAAGAAGATATTCGGTGACTTACCACCAAGCTCTACAGTTGATGGAATTAAGTTTTCGGCAGCACACTTTAAGATATGCTCACCTACTGGAGTAGAACCTGTAAACGCAATTTTAGCGATTCGAGTTGAAGTCGCTAACGCTTCACCCGCTTCTTTACCAAAACCATTAACTACATTCAAAACACCTGCAGGGATTAAATCACCAATAATTTCTAACAAGACCATGATACTTGCAGGAGTTTGTTCTGCAGGTTTAAGAACAATGGTATTACCTGCAGCAAGTGCTGGTGCTAATTTCCAAGCAGCCATCAATAATGGGAAGTTCCAAGGGATGATTTGCCCTACTACACCCATAGGTTCATGGAAATGATAAGCCACTGTGTTTTCGTCAATTTCAGACATATTGCCTTCTTGAGCACGAATACAACCTGCATAATAACGGAAGTGGTCCACACATAAAGGAACATCCGCGTTTAAAGTTTCACGAATAGCTTTACCATTATCCCATGTTTCAGCCACAGCTAAAATTTCAAGATTTTCTTCAATACGATCGGCTATTTTAAGTAACATGTTAGAACGTTCAGTAACAGATGTTCTACCCCAAGCATCTCTAGCGGCGTGAGCTGCGTCTAAAGCTAATTCAATATCTTCTGCAGTTGAACGAGCAATTTGACAGATATCACTACCATCCACAGAGGTAGTATTTGTAAAGTATTCACCTTTAACTGGGGCAACCCACTCACCACCAATATAATTGTCATACTTAGCTTTGAATGAAAAGATAGAGCCTTCACTCCCTGGATTTGCATAAATCATAAACACCTCGGTTATCGTTATGGTTAGGCTGTGGATAGATAAACAACCTAAGTGAAAAACATCAATCAGCTGCATGACTGGTTGATAATTTAAAAATTACGTTAGATATATTGCGCTTGTTATCCAAACACTACTATTACTCGATGGGTTTAAAAACTTCCTACTTTGGGATGATTTTTTAACATTTATGTAATAAATATTGCTTGGGTAAAACATAAAAAAACCTCGATAGAAAATCAATTTCATACCGAGGTTTTGATAGTTGTAGCTATTACTTTATTAACTTAGTTTTGTGCTAGTTGAGCAAACTTTTTAGGCAATTTAAATGTCCAAACGCTACCACCTTGGTTAAGGTCTTTAACACGTTTTGCAACATCGCCGCCCCATAATGGTACCGCACCACCCCAACCAGATAAGACTGAGATATATTGCTCACCATCCATTTCCCAAGTTACAGGGGACCCAACGATACCTGAACCGGTGTTAAACTTATAAAGTTCCTCACCTGTTTTAGCATCAAAAGCGATTAAATAACCTTCAGGGTTACCTGTAAAGACTAAATTACCAGCTGTTGCTAATACACCACCCCATAAAGGAGCATAGTTATTATAGCGCCATACCGTTTCACCTGTTTTAGGGTCAATCGCACGTAAAACACCAATATACTCATCTTTTAATGCTTTGATTGTGAAACCAGCTCCTAAATAGGCAGCACCTTTTTTATATGCTGTTGGCTCATTCCAGATTTCCATTTCCCACTCATTTGATGGTACATAGAATAATCCAGTGTCTTGGCTGAATGCCATTGGCATCCAGTTTTTACCACCTAAGAAAGAAGGTGCTGTTACCACTGAGTCCCCTTTTTTACCATCACTAGAGGCTGCAGGATTACCTGGACGATTAGAATCATCATAGATAGGTGAACCATCTTCATTTAAGCCTTTAGCCCATGTGATTTTATCAACAAATGGGAAACCACGGATAAAGTCACCATTTTCACGGTTTAAGACATAAAAGAAACCATTTCGATCGGCTGTAGCGGCTGCTTTAATCGTTTTACCTTGTTCTTGGTAATCAAATGAAACAACTTCGTTAACACCATCGTAGTCCCAACCGTCATGTGGTGTGGTTTGGAAATGCCATTTAATTTTACCTGTATCAGGGTCAATAGCTAAACGTGAAGATGAGAAGTAGTTATCACCTGGACGTAAGTGTGAATTCCATGGCGCAGGGTTACCGGTACCAAAGAATAAAGAATCAGTATCGGCATCATAAGTACCACCTAACCATGGTGCAGCACCTCCTGATTTCCATAAGTCCGCTGGCCAAGTTTTACCAGGCGCACCACCAGAAATACCATTTTCAATTTTCTTACCGTCTTTGACAATGTACCCCATATGGCCTTCAACAGTCGGACGCTCCCAAACTAATTTACCATTTGATGCGTCATAAGCACGTACTTTACCTACGATACCAAATTCACCACCAGCGATACCCGTAATGACCTTACCTTTTACTACGATGGGAGCTGCTGAAATTGAATATCCAGCTTTATAATCTTCAACTTTCTTTTTCCAAACAACCTTGCCCGTATCTTTATTCAACGCAACTAATTTTGCGTCTAACGTGCCAAAAATGACCAAATCACCGTATAACGCAACACCACGGTTAATCACGTCACAGCAAGGCATGATGCCATCGGGTAATCGTGCTTCGTATTGCCATAACTCATCACCCGTACGCGCATCAATTGCAAATACACGAGAGTATGAACCGGTGATATACATCACGCCATCTTTGATCATAGGTTGTGATTCTTGACCACGTTGCTTTTCACCGCCTAATGAGAATGCCCAAACAGGACGGATATCTTCGACTGTTTGAGTATTGATTGTGTCTAACGTACTATAACGTTGACCGTGTAAACCCAAGCCATTGGTAACGACTTCGTTCGTTGTTAGATGATCATTTACAATATCATTGTCAGTGACTTGCGCATTTACTGAACCAGCGAATGCGAAAGACACTAATACTGATAAAGAAAGTGCTTTTGCTTTACCTTTATTTAACATTCTCATTTCCTCATGAAAGTTATTGTATGTACACGTGTTCTGCTTACATGCCATTAACAACGTATAAAATATGTTAATGCCAAGTTAATTTGTATAGTAAAGGGCTAATAGTCATAAACCTATCAGACCCTCGTCTGAATTTTTTCATCCATTAGGATGAGAAAATTTGTAGATCATTATATTGAGGGTTACTCTTTGTAATACGCAGGTATTTCAAAGTAAGCATGATGTTGTGCGAAAATATTAGCCATTCGTCCGTCATCAATCATTCCAAAGACAATATCGCCGACGCTGTAACCTAATGCTCGAAAATCTGCATGTACGGCCATCCCAATATCCCACTTTTGTTTGCCTAGCAAAGGAAAAGCATTAGTAGCTAACTGAAATCGTTGAGGTTCATTTGAATAAGTGGTTTGTATTTGGTGATGCAATGCGGTGATTTGAGAACGCAGCCCCATAACCGCATCAACGTCTGCGTTCACCATACCTTGTACCGCTAAAAGTAACGAGTCAAATTGACGGGTATTCTTACGCATACTGCCTCTAAAAGCAGACATTAAGTAGAATTGAGGAAT
>Ga0209771_1000813_pt1 | contig 20655 bp, 22 predicted proteins | sample SaaInl59LU_5_DNA_FD_184639 | JGI IMG/M metagenome (GOLD analysis project Ga0209771, IMG submission 184639) | Marine microbial communities from expanding oxygen minimum zones in the Saanich Inlet - ESP_59LU_5_DNA (SPAdes) (version 2) | ecosystem: Environmental > Aquatic > Marine > Intertidal zone... | reverse complement strand
TGAACAGAAATAACTCTTACCTGCTCCTGATTCACCTGCAAACACAGTAACCTTACCTAGCGGAACACCTTTGTGAAAGTCTCCTGAGATAAGATAGTTTAGCGCATATGATCCTGTTGAAATCCAATCAGTAGGATCGTTAAATCCAGCACTCATGCCTGAGATACTTTTAGTCAAGTCCTTGCGGAACTTACTAACATCAAATGATTTAGCCATGTTTTTCTCCTAATAAGCTGTAACGTAGGGCAACTAAAAAGGGTTGCTTTTTAAAGATGCAACCCTTTTTTGTTTGCTTTTATTAACCGTTCTGACGTGAGCGGATCATTGCAAGAATGTCACTTGCGCCGCCTGCAGGGGCCGCTTCTGCTGCTGGTGCTGTAATAGCTGCTTCAGCTACTTTAACATCTGCCTCAAACGGTGCTGCTTCTACTGCTGCTGCCGGAGCACTCTGGCTAGTTGCAGTTGCATTAGCACTTGCTTCTTTCTGTGGATCGCCTGTACGTGCAGCCATTCCGCTTGGACGGAAGTAGTTGCTCCAACGATCTGCATCGTATGCTTCGCCGTCTACTGACGCTTCAAACATCTCTTGCATTACTTTTACAGCAGTTGCGTCTGGCTTCTTAGGAAGGAAGTCTGACAAGTTAAACAAACCATGTGTGTTAACGGCTTGCATTTCTGCATCATTAAGTGGACGATCTCTACGTGCCCAATTACTTGTGCCGTAGTCTGCATAGCCACCTTTAGATGTTTTGTTTAAACGGAAGTCTACACCAGCAGTATAATCTGTTGGCAATTCTTCCATGTCTGGATCCATCAATGCTGCCTTAATGATCTGGAAGATCTGTGGACCAATAATAAAGCGTCGGATTGGATTCTCCGGTGCTTCGTCGTTTGATAGTGGATTGTCTGTAACAAATCCTTGGAATACGTATGAACGCTTTTTCCAATACTTACGACCCATATCTTCTAGTGAAGAGTCTTTAAACCATCCACGCACTTCGTTAAGGATACCGCATGAATCGCCGTACATTTCCATACAAGGAACTTGTACCTGTACTGGGCGAGAATCTGTTTCGCCTTTAACACCTGCGAACGGAAGTTTGATCATCAAACGTTCTGCCCAGAAGAAAGTGTTATCTGGATTGCCATCTGGGAGGAAACGCATCGTTGCCGACTCGCCTTCTTTAATATTCCAAAATGGGTAAATTGGGTTTGGACCTTGTGATTGCCCGCCGCCGGAAGAGCGTTGCTCTTGTTCTTTTAGTTTAGCTCTGATTTCTGCTAATGATGCCATAGTTAATGCCTCCAATGTTATGCCTATGTGCTGTAGCGTTATTGCTACAAGTGCCTTTAAGTGTTATAGCACAGTATTAATAATAACACCGTCTATAACTTTCGTCAAGTCTTTTTTTAAAGAAAAAACATAAAAACTTATAAGTGGGTTAGCAGATTATCTTAAACCTGCTAACTCTCTCATTCTGTCGTAATCGTCATTTATTTCGTGTGCTGTGCCTTTATCCATTTTTACAGGGTGCATTTTGCCTGATCCTTTGGGATATTCAAACTCTGACTGATGTGCTCTTGCTGCTGCCGCTGCTGCTTGTGCAAAGTTTTCTTCTACTTCGTCTTCCATTTGCTGCGGCTGTGAGCGCATTTGCCACTCGTCAAATTTTGCTTGTATTTGTTCAATAAACGCCTTAGCAGGTTCTATGAACTGCTCTCCGTAGTCTTTTTCTACCATTGTTAATACTGCTGTTTCGCCTTTGGGGAACTGTCCGTTTTCTCTATCAAAGTAGCTAAGAATAAACTCGCCTAATGGTGTCTTTTGCTCTTCTGGCTCTTCGACTCCGTCATCTTTGCTTAGTTGGCCTTTGCTGTTAATTTTAACATCCATAGTATCGTCGCCTTCGTCTACCGACTTTGCTTTTTTCTTAATAGCAGTAGACATATCGTCGTGGCCTTCTTTTTCTTCTGCATCTGCTTTAGCATTTCCTGCTTTTTTCATTGCTGCAACACCTGGGCTATCTGCTTCTGCAAACTGACCCATCATTTCTTCAAAGCCTTGTTCTAGTTCAATTTCTTCTGGTACACATTTGTTTACACGCTTGCCTTTGTTTTTACCAGTGCCTGGTTGTGTGCCATCTTTTTTGTAACCGTCCCAACACTTGTCTGGGCCTGCTACTTCGTCTAATTCATCTGGACCTAATGATTTGGCCTTTGTTGCTTCGCCTACTAACTTATAAATGTATGGAAATACATCTGCTAATTCTTCATTAAACTGTTTGATAGTTAATTGATCAATCCAGTTTTCTTTTACATCTGCTGGTACATCTTCCATCATTGGTGTTTCAAATGCTGCAAATGTTTCTGCATAGTATGCTGGCTTTTGAAGATTTTCAATTGTTTTCTTAACTGTACTAATACGCTCTTTAACAACATCTACATACCCTGCAAGACTTTCTGCCATTACAGCACTACGTCCCATGTAGTTTTTGAATTTGCGTAGTTTGCCCATTTCTTCTGATAGACCTACAATGTGCTTACCAAAATCATCATAAGCATTGCCGCCTTCTGCTACGTGACGTGCCATTGCTCTTGCACCGCTTAGATGTTTGAATGGGTAACGGAATCTTTCACCATCTGCACTTTCAATATAAATTTTACCAATTTTTTGTGTGCGTCCTGTTGCACTTTCTTGGTTGATACTTTCTGTATGCTTAACTACAATACGTGCTTCGCCTACTTTTTGATAGCTAATACGACTTGTGCCGTAAAGTTTTGATTCTGTCATTTGTTTGTCCTCAGTACGATTTTTTGCTAAGAATTTATAATCACGTTTATCTAAATTTGATTTAGTAATATCCCTAACATCAAAATCTAACATACGTTTTTTACTAAACACACGCAATTCTTTTAGAAAATCATACCATGCATTTTGTGTTATTTCGTTTTCGTTACTAATAAAGTCTTTAGAATAGATAACAGTTAATCCTTGATCTTCATCAATTGCAACACTCACTTTTCCAAGTCCGTTGTAGTCAAAGTCAAAGAAACGTGCCATAGTTGGCTCGTTAGTAACTGTTCCTGTTTCGTCACCTATAGTAACTTCTGGAAAACGTCCTCGTATTTTGTTAAAAAGGTCGCTACCTATTTTATTAAAATCTCTCATATTGTATTTATCCGCCTAGTTAAAAGTTTGTACTTATAAAGATAGGCATAGGTGCCTCATAATCTTCCATGTCTTCTGCTTGTGTAAATGTATTATATATCCTAGGATCCCAATCTTTTAAAACTGCCATCATTCTTAATGCTAATAGTGTAGCACTAACTAAATCATCTCCCATACCGCTTTTTGCTTGATAACTTGATCCTGTTGCTACAAACCCTTTTAATTCTGATATAAGAGGTTTGCTGTGTATAATCATTTTATCATTTTCAATCATAGTCTTTAGTCGACTACATGCCGTAATTTTAGTACCGTGTGTAGTGTTAAACCCTTTGCGGAATTTTCTTACATGTCCTTTGCGCATAGGTTCGCTTACAAATAGACCTGGAATATTTTCTTCGCCAAAATCATTAATAACTAACAAACATGCTTCGCCTATACCGTTGTTTTCGACACTCCAATATATACCGTTTGTATTATTAGTTTCTTGTTGTAAGTATTTGCATATGTCTGCAAGCACTCTTATCTGTCCTGGAATGGCAGTTTGATTGTGCTGCCATTCTGCTACCTGTTCATAACTGGGCAATTCAAAAACTTGTATAGCAGCATTGTCGCCTCCTGTACCCATACTAGGATCAAGTGCTACAGCATATGTGTATTGTGAACTAGGCTTTTTATACCAACGTGTTTGCCCCATATTAAGCACAGGCGAAGCACCTTCCATAACAGCAAGTTTGATACTGTTGATAAGTGTTTCATCAAATACAAGGAATTCACAACCATATTCACGGCGGAACTTTTCTTCGCCAATACGTCCGATTTCTTCTTCTTTCCATTTGTCATCTCTGTCAGGATGTTCATCCCATTGTGCAACAAAACTGTGAAATCCATTTATACCTAGTTCTTGTTCGTTACCGTGTGCATCAAATTTTTCTTCTGCTTGTTTCCAGATAGTAGCAAATGTATCTTCGTCACTGTTAGGTGTTGATGTAATAATAGCTCTACCACCCGTTGCTAGTGTAGGTGATATTGAAGTCCAAAACTCTTCAGCAATGTTAGGTTGCACAAATGCAAACTCGTCACAGTATAGTAGCGAGATACTCATACCACGTCCTGTGTTGCCCGTTGTTGTTTGTGCTACAATGCGTGATCCGTTTTCAAATTCAATTGATTGTTTGTTGTACGATGTAACACCTGCTCTAATATGATCCGGACATGTTTCATACACAAAGCGTATACGTGACATAATCTCTTGCGCACCTGTGTATTTGTGTGCAGCAACAAGAATAGTTTGATCTGGATTAAACATTGCATACCAAGCAAGATAGATACTAGCACACGTAGTCTTGCCTGTTTGTCTAGGCATCATATTAATGTTAAAGCGATAGTTGTGGTAGCTGTGCATTAGACGCAACTGATACTCAAATGGATCAAACAACAATTTACCTTTTACAGGATGTTGAATGTAAGCAAACTTACGAGCAAAGTACAAGTACCCTTCGTCAGGGTCCATACACTTCATCAAGTCCTCAACTTGCTCGTTTGTAAATGTTTCTTGTTTATTGGCCTTCTTAATAAGAACGCCATCTAATGATGCTGCCATATTGTATTTAACCTATTATATCGTCATAATAGCCAGTATCGAATCTTAAATCGAAGAGCTTACGCCTGTCTTGTTGAATTAAAATATGCGTAGGTGCAGCATACTTGCCGTATCTTGGTTCGCTCCACAACCACTCATATTCTAAACTAATGTCTAATTTACGGCATAGTTTCTTTAGACGTCTGCGATTATAGTTAGGAACAATATACACAATAGCTTGGTTATCACCTAAGTGTTCCCATTCGCCTGTCCACTGTGTAATTTTAATTTCACTCTTTTTCCACGCTGCTGCACTCCAAGGACACACAGGTTTTATGCTATCAAAGTATGCTGTCCAGTCAATATCATCTTTTGTCATACAAATATTTACTCAAAAAAATAGACTCCGAAGAGCCTATTGAGTTTAATTTTTATATTAATTAAATCTAGTAAATCCAGTAACTCCTACCTTCTTAGCAGCATTTAGTAACTGTGTTCTAGTTTGATCTTCTATTTCGTTAGCTATTGTATTTAAAGGAAAGTTAGATTCTAGTATAGCTCGTGCTACTCTTTCTACCATTTCGTCACTCATGTCATCCATGCCTTCGTCTCGACATAAATTTACTAAATTCCAAAAATCTTGAGTTGAATTTATAACATCCATTTTAAAACTCCTAATTACTTTTTCTTGCCGCGGCCTCTGCCAGCCATTAGCTTGTCTTTGCCGCGTCCGCGTCCAGCCATTACTTTGCCACGACCTTCGGTGGTTTTGGTATCTTTTTTACCTTTGCTAAGATCGCCTTTGCCTTTGCCGTCTGCTGCATAGTCTGGCACCATTTTTCCATCTGGGCCTTTGACCATAGTCTTTTTCTTTTCAGTTAATGCTGCATACAATGCTGCTTTGATAGCTTCCACAGCCATTGGATTGTCGCCGTCTTGTGTAGCAGCATATGCTTTCTTCTTGCGGTTTAAGTCGTTGCCGTCTGGAATAGCGTCACTCATATCGCCATATTGTGGGTCTGGCTCGTTAGCATAGTCGCCTTCTTCAACTGCTTCTTCTGCAACAGCTTCGCAGCCTTCGCCGCAAGCACTACATCTGCCAGTTCCATTACGCTCATCTTGAACAGGAGCACTGCAACAGTTGCTTACCATACCTTCTGCGTTTTCATCACCTGGAGAGTATGCTTCGTCTGTATCTTCGTCACCTGGCTCATCCATCATTGCTGACAAACGTTCCATATCCATGCGCGGCGATAGCATTTTAGCACCTACTGGTTCTGCTGCACTCATACCTGCATTTTTCATCATGTCTAATAGATCTGCAACATGTTCTTTACCACTTGCGTTCATACTAACATTTACTGTTACTGGATTGCCTTCGTGCTGCTCTGGTGCAGGTAGTGCTGCTGCTGGCATTTCTGTCATTCCGCATTCTTCAATGTGATCCATTGATTCAATTAATTTCTTCATATCCATAATTTCAGCCTCCTACAACTGCTTTAGTATTTTCTGCATCACCAATATCAGATGATTCTCCAACCGGAGCACCTTCTGCACCACTGTGTTCATTTTCCTTGCGAGCAGTTTCTAATTCTTTTAATAAACTCATTACACGATTGCCTGCTACATCTTCTTGTGCAGTTTCTCCGCCCATGTCTTCTTTGGTCAACATAGCTTCGTAAGGCGCATCGTCTTTGGTTTCTTGGTATTCTTCTCTTGGATCGTTTGCATTACGTACAATAATATATGCTTGGTCAATCCCGCAGCATTTGCCTACATATTCTTGTAGTACTTGACTTGTAGTTGGATATTCAACTGCTAGTTCAAAGTATGTAACTTCCATATTTTGTAATTGTGGAAAGTCTAGTGGACGTTCTTGAATTGGTGTTTTTTTACCAGATGACATATTAGAGACTTTAAATTTATGAAGTGACGTTTCCATAGAGTCAACAAACCCTTCTGGCAGAGGTCCTGCAATACCTATTTTAAATTCGTAAGTCTTTTTAGATTCTGTTAATACTTGTGTAAATGATCTCATTGCGCAATGATCCTGTTCTATATATATTATTTATCTTTATCTAGCCCTTTAAGCTTCTCTAATAGACTATTTCTATCAGTAACAACATATCCTGCTCCGTTAACTATATCACCATCGCCCGGAGCAGTGCTATCTTTATCCATTTTTTCTTTTTTAAGTTGCAATTCAATCATCTTTAGTTTTTTATCTAATTTTGCAACTTTTGCATCTAATGAAGTTTTAAGCATGCCGCCGGCAGTTTCAAATACTCTGCCACTATAACGACTTTCTACATTCATACCAAGATCCATTAAATCTTCATATGCTTGCATAGCTTTGTCAGCAACTTCATTAAGTTCTTTATCAGCCATGTCGCCAAGACCTTTAACAGCAGGTAATGCTGAACTTATTTTATCAAACTCATGTATATCTCGAAATGTTTTTTCTTGTTCGGCTATTTCGTATTTTTGCTGTTGTACTTCTTGCGCTTCTGCTTCTTCGATGATTTCTTTAGAATCTGGTAAATTTAATAGATCTTCTAATTTTTTTGTCATGGCACCTATCCATTATATGCTACTATTATTTATCTCTTATTTCCAGTATGAAAAATATCATCTTCAGTAACAATACGAAATGTAATACCTTTTTGTTTGCACCATGCTCTTGCAGCTTCCCATTTAGCTTGATTAACAACATAATGTGCTTGGTTATGTTTTGAGTTGCCTAATCGTTCTCTCATTGCCTGATTGGCAGGTTTAACTTCAATTAGTTCTACACGTTTTTTAGTATTTTTATCTGCATAGGAAATAAAGAAGTCGGGAACATATATAGTTTGTTTGCCAGTTAACGGATTACGGTAAGGTATACGTACAGCTTCACTAGCCCATTGTTCTATTGCAGGATGTTCATCGCAGAATTTCATAAAAGTAAATTCCCACCCTGAGCGATATGTAGGAGTTTTAGTTCCTATATATTTTTGAGGATTTTTTAAAACAAATTTACCTTGCGCAAAGCGGGACATTAGATAAGGACGTTTCTTTGATCGTATAATATAGAGTTAGAAGAAAGACGATATCCAACAGTACTACAGCTTGACCTAGATAAATTGAGTATTTGTGCTATAATATTATTCAACTGTACATCAGTAACACCTTTTAATGTATCTAAAAGTTCAAATATAGGAAGTTTATCCGTTGATGCTTGTTGTAGTAATATCGAAGCAGTATTTATTGCAGCTATTTTATCAAAACCACGTTTTAAAAAATACCCGACAGCAGCATCAACATCACTCGGATTATAAAAAAACTCTTGATTATAAAATCTGTTAAACACTTTATTAGTAGTACCTATAGACGGTAATGACGAATTTGACATTTTTAAATTCTTCCTTTTATAGTATTAATAACTTGGCTTGCAATTTGATTTAATTTTCTATCGTTTCCTGCTGCTCTATTAATAATTTCATTTTCAATAGTTTCTTGGGCAGCTTGTTCTAGTCTATCAAAGTTGCCAAAATTAGAACTATTCCAACTAGAACTATACGCACCTGTTGCTAAAGATCGTTTTACAGTTGACCTTAATGCAACTTTATTTGTAGATAAAGTGTTTCTAACTGTATCAGAATCTAAATTATCTAAGTTTCTACTAGAAACTGTTGACAATGATATTGTTGCACGAGGGTCTGTTCTAGGAAGATCAATTTGCTTTAATCCTCCCATGTTATTAATTCTACTAGAATTTTTTATTTTATTTAATAAACTAGCAGGATCACCAGCCGACGAGCTATCACCATTTACTGGTATTCCTAAAACATTTCCTAATACATTGTAAATCCCTGAATTAATTCTAGAGTTTTGTTTTATAATAGAAGGTTCTAGACCTCTGCCTGCGCCAGCTTGAAATGCATTAGCATCGTATGTTTGATTATTACCTAGTGGGCTATCAACTAAATCGTATCTAGTTTCTTGGCTAGCAAATCCAGCAGGATCAGAATTAGGATCAATGTCACCTGAATCGTACATAACTGCTTCGTATGCAACAGATATTTTATTCATCATAACATCGCCGCTATTAGCATATGACATATCATCGTGCTGAAAAGAAGTTACTAAAGGGTTAACTAACGTATACGAAACCCATTTTTGCCTAGCTAGTTGATATATTCTAATATTTTTAAAAAAAGTTCCGCCCTTGCCTTCAAGATTATCCATACCATAACGAGGAACGGTTTTACTTAATTTATCTCTTGGATTAAAATCAAACGGAACTCCATTTGAATGCTTGCTGCCGTCTCTATAATAAAATCTATAATACTCTTCTAATAAAGCCCGGGTAATACCAGTATTATCATCAACAAAATCCATTGTAACTTCGTCGTACTCGATACCTGTTTGAAAATTCTTTTTTCTATTATACTGTCTTTTAGTATCAACATCAATCTTAAAACCTGGTAAATTTATACTATTACATAACACACCTAGTTCTTTTTGAAACTGTGTACTATTAGGAATAAATCCGGTAGCTGCATTAAAGTCAAATACAACATGATATAAAAACTTTTGCTTAGGAGCTAATGCAAAATTGTGTTGGTTGTATAACTGATGAGCGTGTCTTGCATCTCTTAAATGCAATTCACTATCACGGTTAACTAAATATAAATCTTCTATTGCCATAGTAATATTTATCTATTTAATTATGTACTAAGATAATAAAAAACAGAAGCCAATTTAATTGACCTCTGTTTTAAAATAGAAGAACTGCCTTTTCTAATTAGCCAGCGTTTGTGCCGCCTGTAACTTGCGAGCCGCCAGTGCCAGCTGCTGTAGTTCTTGTTGTAACTTCGCCGATGCCTACTTCACTTTCGTCTGAGCCATACTGGATAGCATTATCGTAACGAAGAGTTAACGAAACAGTTACTGGATCATTAGTTGCATATGCAAGTGTGTTATAGTTAGCTGATTCAATATAACACCCTACTAAATGGAATCTATCTACTACCTGTGCACCGCCTGTATTGCCGTTGCCACCGTCTAATATTTCAATTCTAGTTTGGAATTTATATGTACCGCCTGCAACAGCACTAGACATTTCAAAAAAGTCAAATTGTCTTTGTAGCTGTTGACCAACAATTTTCTGTACATTATTGTTTGCATCTTCACGCAGTGTTAATGTAATTGGTTCCCATGTGTGCTTACCAGCTAAGTACGAACGACTGTTATAAGCATCAATGGTAATTTGTTCAAAACTTAGGTTTGGACGAGTTACGTCTACTACCTGTCTTGATATTTCTCTTACGCCATCTGGACCTCCAGTTGTGCCAAATCCGTCAAGTAGCACCCTAAAGCGGTATTGTAGTTTTGGCATTAATAGCGAACTGTTAGAACCTGCTCCCTCTGTAGGGATTGAAATGTTCTGTAGTGTTGTAATTGGCATTCTATTCTCCTAATACGTTACAAGTATTTATCTATTTGGCTCCCCATTTCTGAGGAGCCGTTTTTTAGTTTAACCTAGTGCTGCAATTTCACCAGTGTTCTTAATACGCAATGGAATATAAATAAATTCAATTGCTTTCACAGGCTCAATAGCTATGTCTAAGTATAGTTCGTTCCGATCAATTCTAGCCGGTGTATTATTTGATTCGTCACACACAACTAAGTAATCATAAAGACCTCGTAAACTTACTAGTTCTAAGCAGAATGCATCTGCTGCTGCTTTAATTTGATCACGTGTAATCTTATCATTTGGCTCAAACAAATACGGTCTTGCTAATAATTCTAGTTGACCGCGCATGTAAACAACCAAACGTGCTACATTAATTCTATCCAATGCACTTGCATTTCTTGCACGAGTCTTCTGTCCAAATACTACAAGTCCTGCGCCACTAATAAACGTAATTGGATTAATATTATTTGAATATAGTGTATCACGTTGACCAGTGTTTAATGCAACACTTTGGAATTCGCCTTCCGAAGTAATGTATCCACTTGCTGACGCATTACTAACACCGCCTCGTCTTGTACCAGCTGGTGCAAACCAGGGGAACGCAACTTGGTCATTTAATATTAATGTGCGCAATGCCATATGACTTGGTGGAACAACAACATTGTTGCCAGCATTGTCACTACTAAAGCCCCATGGATAGAACATTGACATATATTCGTCTCTGCTTACTGCGCCGTTATCATTGTCTTCTGCTGCTAATTTAACATTAGATGCCCATTCGTTTAATGAAGTTGCATCCGGTGTTAGTCTTGCAGGAGTATCACCTACTACAAACCCAGTTAAGCGACGATCATAATTTAGTGTAATCATTTCGCCAATTAATTCTGGATAACCTGGTGTTGCTATTAAGTTAAACTGACGACTTTCTTCATCACGAATGTCTGTGTTGCCATTAACCATAGCTTGTAATGCTTGAACTACACTTTTACGTTGTGCATGGCGGCCAAAACTACCTGATCCATCTACATTATTACTCGAGTCTGTAACCCAAGTATGCGGATAGTATGTACTAGTATCTTGTGCATCACCTGCATTGTCATAGTCGCCATTAGTATCGACTTTAAATCTAGCATTGTCTACTGTAATATCAACATTATTACGCACAAATTTCTTAACATTAAAGCCACTTCTACGTAAGTTCCATAGTAACATACCAGTTGGATAAAGTGCAGGATCTGGTGCATCTGGATCTTTATAATTAGATGCTATCAGTTCTGCAATAGTACCAGTTGGTGCAACTGTTGTACTTCCACCGTCTTTACCTAAACGTACATCTGCAAATAAAATGCCATTTTCTGTAGTTTGGTCTGTACTATCAATTAACACCCATTTTGTAAGTGCAAGGTTATAACGATAAACATTTGGATAATTTTCTAAATCTGCTGTTGATATCCAAAGATCACCGTCAACAAGTGGTGATAAATCATCTTGTGTTACTGGTTCTGTTGCTGAAACCATTGGACCTGTTGCGTTTGCGTTTGGATAAGCTGTAGCAGTATTATAACCTACCCAATCGTTGCCGTCATGAACTAAAATATCAACTTCGTCAATTTTTGAACTATACCATAGTTCTCCATCTGCTGTTAGTGATAAAGGAGCATTACTACCTGGGGTATATGTTAATACTTTCCAGTTACTTGCTTCTAGATTTTTAGGACTAGAACTTCCGTCTGTACCAGGTGCATAGTATAAGTTAGGAACAGATGCTACTACTAAGCCAGCGTCTGTTAGCTGATCGCTAGTATCAACAAATTTAATGTCGCCACCTAATTTATGAGTAATTACAACTTTATTATTAGTAGCATCAACACTTGCAGTAACATTAACCAGTCCTGCACTGTTAATTGCTCCTGCAAATAGATCTGCATCGCCTGCGGCGCCTGTAGCAGTAAATGTTACTGTTTTAGGAGAACCTGTATACGATGTAGTGTTTTTTAATGTTTCATCTACTGTAAACGAAATGCTTCCTGCTGCAAAACTACTAGATGTAATTTTTGGAGTAGTAATAGATGTTGCGCCAGCAAATGCTCGACGCATAACCTTCCATGTAGCAAGTTCTTGGGCATCTTCATTTACATTTACATGTACATATAAATCTCCAATTGCTAATGCAGTTCCGCCGGTTTTATCTAAACCATAAATTGCTTGAGCACTAGTAGAATATACTGGTGCTGTTACACTAGACCATAACTGCGTGTCTGTGCTATAAGATTTAACAGCAAAGTCTGCGCCGCCATTTGGTGAAGTTGTTTTTAACCAAATAGATCCAGTTGGGCGGGCGGCAGCGTCTACTGATGCAGTACCTTTCCATTGTGGAACACTTGTATGTGGGCCTGTTACTAACTTTGGTGTATTATATGTTCCAGCAGCAATTCCCATATCTGCTAATAATGTTCCTGTGCCAGTAGCAACAACTAATGTATCATTTGAAGAGTAAATTTCTAAAGCCTGGTTAACTACAGCAGCCGTAACTCCTGATACAGCAGCAGAGTTAATTGCAGCAGCCATAGCTGCAATATCAGTGCCGTTTACATCAATCGGTGCCGATCCGTCTAATGTAATTGTATCTCCGTTAGTTAGTGCAACATTTTTTGTTCCTCTAACTGTTGCGTTAGCTGCCTGCCAATCATCTGATCCAACTACTACCCAACTACCACTATTATTCTTTTTATATAGTGTGTTTAAAGTACTAATTGCTACAACAGCATAATCGCCAATTGCGCCAACTGAAGCTTTCGGTGCTCCTGGTGCTGCTAGGTTACCTGTTACTTGTGATAGTTCAGTAATAACAGTTGGAGTTACAGAAGAAAAACTTTGGCCGCCAGTTACTGTAGCTGCTGCGCCATTCCACTCTAAGATGCCCCATTTAGTAGCATCAGTATCAAACCAATAAGAATTGTTAGCTGGTTCGCCGCCCGGTGCTGTTGCTGTTGCTTGTAATTTATCAAGATCTAAATCTGCTCTACATACATAAACGCGGTTTGATACGCCTAGTAAAGAATATGCAGTTTGTAGACCGTATTCGTTAAGTTCGCCACCGTGAATCATATTGCCGTTTGCGTCGGAATAAAATAGTGGATCGCCGAATGTTTCGCCTAGTTCTCTTTGACTAGTAATTAAGTAAGGTTTTCCTGCGTTTGCTTTAAGTGTTCCTGCTGCTGTTCCAGAACCGCTTGCTGCGGTCTTGTTACTTGCAGAAGCAACAAAGATCATTGGTACAGTTCCGGCAGCTGACGGAGTGTAAAAACTCTCATCAATTACACTAACTTCTACACCTGGTGATGATAATGCCATTTTGTTTCTCCTAGTTGGACTTTATTACATGTATTTATTAGATACATGTAAAAATGTACCATAAAGCTAGGCAAAAAAGGTACCGAAAAGGTGAGATAAATACAATATGAGACCGTTATGCACATGTGGACAGCGTCCTGCTGCTATTAATTACAAAAAGAATAATAAAACTTATTATCGTAAACTATGCGAAACTTGCTTACGCAATGGAGAAGGGCACGGAATTCCTAAATGGAAACAGCGAGGATATGAGAAAAAAAATATTTGTGAAAAATGTAATTTTTCAAGTAAACATTTTGAACAGTTTAATGTGTTTCATATAGATGGAGATTTAAATAATTGTAGGCCAAATAATTTAAAAACTATTTGTGCTAACTGTCAGCGTATAACACAAAAAGAAGGTATCCGATGGAAGCAAGGCGACTTAACGCCAGACTTTTAAATGTTCAATTAGTTGATAAGTGTTAAACATTAGATCGTCTAATGTACCATTATTATCAATAGTATAATCAGCCATCCAATGTTCTAGGCTCATACTATCTTTTGATTCAGGAGGCAAATGATCTAAACGATCTACCCAAATAGCATAATCAAATACACCAGTATTTTTCATAGCAAAGAACTCTCGTTTGTTTCGCAGTCCGCAATAGATATCATGTGCTTTGAAAATTTCTCTACCTAGTGTAGCAGCATCTTTGGAGTTATAGTCACAGATAGCATTATACCATTCTGCTCGATGATTGTGTCTGTCATCATAGCACTCATCTTCGTTAGCATAACCATATTTGTCTTTGAGCATATCATATATAAAGAGTTTTGAACAAAAGCGGCTGCTAGATTCAAAACTATAATTATAGTTCTTTTCTAAAATTTCGCAGACAGTATCTTTGCCGTGTCTACCGTGACCAATTACTAATAACTTAGGTTTCATATATAAATCTCCAACGTATCTATATATTATAGCATCTTAGTTTAGTTTGTCAACCTTAATCGTACCCTAATACAGCAACTCGATTTATTTCTTCTGCTTCTCGTTCTGCCCATGCTTGTTCGAACCCATGTTCGTACTCGCTTAAACACTGAGATTCATCATTCCACAAACGTTTGAAATAACTTTCATAGTAACCTTCAACAATATTGTCTGGCTCTGATTGGGGGATTAGGTGACCTTTAACTAACCAAAAAAGTCTGTTGGCTTCTTTTCTTACAAATGGACTGCACACAATAGTAACTCCTTTGTTATATTGTATTTACAGCATATCAATTTGTTAGCGTAAACTTGGGGTGGTTTTAGCCTATTAAGTTGTCAAGTATTTTTTATAACAAAGAAATTTCCAGGCATAATTTCTTTAGTACACAAATTACTAATACTATATTCATCTACAGCGTTCATTACACCTTCCCAATCACTACAATAGTCGTCGCCGCATACAATTGATACTTTATTAAAATTTTTTAACCAAGTTTTTACAGTATAATACGTGTGGTCGTCGTCAATATATACTAAATCCCATTCGTTAGTAAAATATTCACTTTGAATCCAATCTCTACCTTCCATATGCCATACTTGCTTAATAATAGATTCATTGGGATGTCTTTTAATAACAGTATCAAATATTTCTCGTTGCGACATTTTTAATTTAATTGCCCTTTTAGCAAAGCTACCAGACCATCTTCTGAAAGTGTGGTATTGTAACTTAAAATTATCAAGAACATAATACGAAGTATTTTTAGGAAGTACATCTAACCAGGCCCAAGTACTTCTTCCGTAGCCGCAACCAATTTCTAAAATTCGAGGTGAATTAGGTAATTGTGATACTAAAGATTTATAAGCAGTATGTTGTTTTGGGAAAGTTGCGCCTGGTATTTCTAGTGCAGACGAAACATTTAAAAATAATCTTTTATTAGCCAATTAAAAATCCGTATCCTGTGCCGCCTGCTACAGCCATTGATACTTCGGCTTCTAATTTTTCCATTTCAGCTTGTGCTTCTGCTTTTAAACTATCGCCATTAAGAGTTGACCCACCTTGTGGACCAGCAATAGTAGCAAACTTGCTTCGTGCTTCGCCGAGCATATATTTACAGGCTGCAAGGGTGTAATCTTTGATCCACTGTACTGCCATATAATCGCTTAATAGCTCGCTATCTGGACGGTAGTTATATGCGTATAACATTAATGTTTCTTCAGCTCTAGGTCTTTGTAATAATGTTAGTTTTTTACTAGTTGAACTCCATTTAAATTCAATAAAGCTACCAAACATTCTGCCTACTAATTCTTGGTACTGACTAAACATATCGTATGTTGCAATACCACCCATATTTGAACTTGCTAACAAGTACGAATTTGTATATGCCATATTAAACGGCTCAAATACAGTTCCGCCGTCGCCGCCTCCTGTGCGTGAACCAACACTTCTACGAAAAATCTGGCGCACTTCCATAACTTCGTTTGGCAATACATATTCATTTTGATCAACTACAGTAGGCATAAACAAGTAGCTTTCTTCAACACTATGGTCACTACGCTGTCTATAACGAGTTAATGCTTTAGTTAGTGCAGTTTGATAATGTATAGGATCAAGTTCAACATCGACCATTCCGCCACCTAGAAAGGTGTTAACATAATCATATATTTCTTGTTTTTGTGTTGCCAGTGTCATATGAAAGTCTCCAATAGTATTTATCTTAACGATAAATATGTATAACAATAGGAGAAGAGCTATCCCCCGCTTATCATTATATAAACCGGAACGTGGAAACGATTACGAATTTCTAGATCGCCAAATTGAAGAAATGTTTCAAGTCGGCGGCACAGATATTAATATCCATAAGTACTTAGGTCCTGAAAATACCGTCGAAGGAGAAGGAACTGCTGTTCAGCCTACATATGATGCTGTAAAAGAAACTAACATACAAGATCTATTATTTCTAGAAAACAGAGACAGAAAATATGATCCTGATGTTTATAGTATGCGTGGTATTTATAATGTACAAGATATTGACTTTGACTTATCACAATTTGGACTATTTCTAAGCAACGACACATTAATGTTAACTATTCACATTAGAAGTAGTGTTAAAGCATTAGGTAGAAAAATTATGAGCGGCGATGTTATCGAACTTCCCCATTTAAAAGATGAATATGCCCTTAATGATTATAATGTTGCTTTGAAACGATTCTATGTTGTAGAAGATGTAAATCGTGCAGCAGAAGGGTTTAGTCAAACTTGGTATCCACATTTATATCGTTTAAAACTAAAGCAAATATACGACGGGCAAGAATATGCAGAAATACTCGATTTACCTGCAGAAGAAGGTAGTAATAATACACTTCGTGATTTGCTTTCAACTTATGAAAAAGAAATGCAAATTTCAAATGCTGTAGTTGCACAAGCAGAAGCAGATGCTCCTAAAAGCGGATACGACACTAGCCATTATTATACAGTTGCTACAAATGACGACGGTAGTATTGCATTACAAACAGCAGACGAAACCGATTTAGACGCAAGTAATATTTCAACAAGTGCTGATGAGATTGTTGATAGACCTGCTCGAGAAGGATACAGCGGATATCTTTTAAATTACGGCGATGGCGACACGCCAAACAATGCACCATACGGTTTTGGAATACAATTTCCTAGCAATCCCGAAAAAGGTGATTACTTTAATCGTACAGATTTTTTACCTAATCGTATGTTTATGTATGACGGTACCCGCTGGACTAAAGTACAAGATGATGTACGCATGACACTAAGTAATACGTTAGACCGTGTTACACAAAAGTCTAGTTTTATTAATAATACTTCTACAAATAATATTAACGGTCAAGAAGTGCCTGAAAGACAAAGTCTTTCTAAAGCATTAAGGCCAAAGGCGGATAATTAATGCAACATTTTTATGATGGTCAAGTAAGACGTTACATTACACAACTAATGAGAATAGTTAGTAATTTTCCAGTAAGAGATGGTAAAGATAAGGAAACTATCGTTCCTGTAATGTACGGTGATTTAACTCGCCAAGTAGCTAATATTATTAGAGAAAACAGTGAAAATAAATTACCTAGTGCTCCTAGAATGTCTGTATATATTACAGCTCTTGAATTAGATAAAGACAGATTAACTGATGCAAGCTATACTAGATCAGTTAATGTTAGAGAAAGAGCATACGACGACAATAATAACGAATATTTAAACTCTCAAGGTGCAAACTATACAGTTGAAAGATTAATACCTACGCCTTACATGATGCGGGCCAATGTTGATATTTGGACATCTAATACTGACCAAAAATTACAATTGCTGGAACAATTATTAGTATTATTTAATCCAAGTTTAGAAATACAAACTACAGATAATTTTATTGACTGGACTAGTATTACTGTTGTTAATTTGGAAAACGTTCAATTTACTAATAGATCTGTCCCAGTCGGTATCGACAGCGAAATTGATATTGCTACATTAACATTTAGTGTTCCTATATATATTAGTCCGCCGTCTAAAGTTAAAAAGATGGGTGTAATTACAAATGTAATTACTAGCATGTTTGACGAAACTCGAGGAACTATTGAACAAGGAGTGAGTACTCCTGAAATAAACCAATACGACGATTATCCCAAACCCGGAGCAGAAACCAATAACTTTGGACAGAAAGCAGTAACAGAATTAACTGATAAAATGGCTAATGCTAATTATAACACATATGGATTATATATTGAAGGTCAATCAGCTAAACTTATCAACCGCGGCATTGTCGGGGGTATTAACTGGAATAGTATATTCGAAGCTATGCCCGGTAACTATCTAGCTGACGTAAGTAAAATTCATTTAACAAATGCAAACAATAATAATAATACTATAACAGGAACAATTAGTTTAAATCCGTTTGACGACAATGTAATAAATGTTAATTGGGATAGTGATAGCTTCCCACAAGATACTGTAATTGACGGTCGTACAAGCATAGATTATATTATAGATCCTACTAATTTTAATCCTAGTAATATAAAAGTAGCAGGAATACGTTTATTACTATTAAATGATGTAGGCGATGCAACTGCTACAGAATCTCCTGTAGCATGGCAGAACACTGATGGCACTGGTATTATAGCAAGTGCAAATGATATTATTGAGTGGGATGGCAACAAATGGAATGTTGTTTTTGATGCAAGTTCCGCAACATCAGTTACATATACTACAAATCTTAATACTAGTGTACAATATAGATTTTCAGAAGGCGAGTGGTTGTTAAGTGTAGATGGCGAATATCCAGTAGGAACATGGCGAATTAACCTGTATGGATAATTATTTATATGAACAATATCATTTGTAGTGGTGCGCTATTTTATACATTAACAACTAATCGATTTTTATTCTTATATAGAAACAACAGTAAGCGATCAAACGTATGGGGACTTGTTGGTGGGACTAATGAAGGAGCAGAAACTCCCTGGGAAGGTCTTCAACGAGAAATAGAAGAAGAAATTGGCATATTGCCAAAAATCGAAAAAACAATACCTTTAGAAAGTTTTATTAGCACAGACCAACATTTTCAATTTCATACATATTTGTGTGTAATAAAAAAAGAATTTATTCCTAATTTAAACAACGAACATAGCGGGTATTCTTGGGCTAGTTACGATAATTGGCCTAAACCACTACATAAAGGTTTACGCAATACACTGCAAAGCAAAATAAATCGAGCAAAACTAGAAACTGTTTTTAGTATGGCAGATTTACTTGACAAATAATTTAAATTAGTGTATAATAAAAGCATGAAAGTTTTAGTTCTCGGCGACATTATTGTCGACAAATATATCTACGGTACAAGCACACGCATTAGCCCAGAAGCGCCGGTGCCTGTTGTAACATATCAACGTGAAGTCGAGACTGTAGGTGGTGCTGGACTTGTTTACGAAAATCTTAAAAGTTTAGGTGTAGATGTCAAACTAATTGACTTCTTTGATAAAGCTAGTGTAAAGACTAGAGTAATATGTGACGGACATTACATAACACGTATCGACGATGATTACATTGCAGATGGTAATGCGTTTCTTACATACGTCTTATCACAAGACTTTGATGCATACGATTATGTTATCCTAAGTGACTACAATAAAGGCACACTAGACGAAAGTATCGAAATCATTAAACATATCAATACCTATGGTTGTCGTGTTATTGTAGATCCTAAAGAACACTCTAGTCACTATGCAGGTGCTTGGCTAGTAAAGCCCAACGAAAAAGAATTTCAACAATACTTTATCAACTGGCAAGGTAATATTATTACAACTAGAGCAGATAAAAGTGTTGTTGCTAAAATCGACAATGAAGTATTTGAAATAGAAGTGGAACCAGTTGAAGTGTCAGATGTAACGGGAGCAGGAGACTGCTTCTTAGCTGCATTTGTATATGGGTTAACAAAAGATTATGATTACAAACATGCAATTGAACTTGCTGTTAAAGGTTCTACAGAAAGCGTCAAGCACGTAGGCACATACACGCTACAACAGCATGATTTAGAAGAAAGGCTAGTCTTTACCAACGGAGTGTTTGACATACTGCACAAGGGTCATTTTGAGCTCTTAAAAGAAGCTAAATCTCTCGGTGCTAAATTAATTGTAGGTATTAATAGTGATTCTAGTGTAAAACGACTTAAAGGCAATAGCCGTCCGATTAATAATCAAATGAAGCGTATTAGTCAGCTAGAGATTTTACCGTGGGTGGATCAAGTAGTTGTATTTGATGAAGATACCCCATACGAATTAATTAAAAAAATTAAGCCGCATGTAATAGTTAAGGGCGGCGATTATACAGTAGAAACAGTAGTAGGACATGATTTAGCCGATGTGCATATTGTACCTACTGTTGAAGGCTACAGCACTACAGGAATTATAGAGGCAAGCAGATGAAAATATTAGTAACAGGACACAAAGGGTTTATAGGATCAAATATTGCATTATACCTACAATCCCAAGGACATGAAGTAGAGGGTTGGGAATGGCAACCTGGTATTATCCCTAGTACAGAAGATTACGATTGGTGCATACACACAGGTGCTATTAGTTCAACAACTTATACAGATGTGGATCAAATACTA